>OBLF01000197.1_pt1 | contig 75310 bp, 70 predicted proteins | sample 1519231 | NCBI WGS metagenome assembly OBLF01 (sample SAMEA2602895, study PRJEB22501) | metagenome
CACTTCCTTAAAAGTGGATTGTAACCTAAATTTGAGCTACGGGGCAGAGACTATTTTGAATCTAATTAAGAGCTTATATAAAAAAAAATTCCCCCCCTACCCACGTGAAAACACACAGTATTTAAGTGATGATATCTACCCGAAATGCCCTCAAATTCTTAATGGTTTGAGTCAATGTAAGATAGAAAGTCAACCAAAGTACATGCCGTGGATAAGGAATTTAGCCGCCATTAGTAAGAAATTGCCCAAGAGTAAGAAGGTTTTCGACACCAGTAAAGTTACAGATCACCATGCCATCATCCCCACAGGAGTTCCTGTTCAGGGGCTAACTATCATGGAACAAAACGTGTTTGACCTCATCGCCACACGCTTTATCAGTGCCTTTTACCCTGATTGTAAGTTCTCTACCACTACAGTTCTTGGCGAAGTTGACGGCATTGAATTCAAGGTTACGGGTAAAGAAATATTGGAAGAAGGCTGGAGATGTCTCACTGAAAGCTCCTCAACAAAGAATGAAAAGAATGATATGCCATCAAATAACATGGCATCTCAAGAGAACGAAACAAACACTTCTTCTTCTCTTCGAGGTGGAGTTGAGGGAGAAAATATTACGCTTCCCACCTTTACTCAAGGCGAAAGTGGTCCTCATACGCCTACACTGACCGAGAAACAAACCACACCTCCCAAGTTCTATACAGAGGCTTCACTGCTTCGAGCCATGGAAACGGCGGGCAAATTTGTTGAAGATGATGAGCTAAGAGCAGCCTTAAAAGAGAATGGAATCGGTCGACCTTCGAGCCGAGCTGGTATCATTGAGACCCTGTTTAAACGTCGATATATCCGACGGGAACGCAAGAATCTTGTTGCAACGCCTACGGGAATAGAACTCATTGACATGATACATGAGAAGCTACTCACCAGTTGTGAGCTCACAGGTATATGGGAAAAGAAACTCAGAGACATTGAACACAAGAAGTATGATGCCTCACTTTTCATCAGCGAACTAAAGGAACAGATTGCTAATATCGTTAAAGATGTGCTCAGTGACAATAGTAATCGCCGTGTAACTATACTCTCTGATGAAGACGTAAAGAAGAAAACGAAGAAGAAAGCAACTTCAAAAAAGGCCACAAATAAGCCTGCAAAGAAGGCTAAGCCATTAGTACCAAGTGACGAACTCATTGGGAAAGCCTGCCCAGTTTGTGGGAAAGGACACATCATTAAAGGTAAAACGGCCTATGGATGTAGCTGTTGGAAGGATGGCTGTAAATTCGTTTTGCCATTCAATGACAAAGCTTAGACGGCGTTCATCAAGGTGAATAACCATTTGATGTCTGCCTATTTTCATGCTCATTTCTGTCTTTTCAAGAAACATTCTATGGCTTTCCTACTCCTCAACGAGTCGGTTTCACCCACATAATAGCCTCTATAGACTCTCTTTTTAAGGCCAAACCACCTTTTATATATTGATATATAATCACTATTTGTGACAAAAGATGCATAGTTAACTACAACTTCATACTCCTTGTCTTGATAGAGAACCTCATACGTTTTGCCTGCCATTACATAACTATAAAATAGTAAGTGCAATACCAAAACAGGCAAACTTAGCCATGATATCGCGTATAATGCTTTGGTCACGGCATTCGGATTACGCAGGCTTTGCACATAAAACCATCGAATAATCAAGGCACAACACGATGCCGGACCAAGTAACCAAAGGGTATCATTCAATGCAGCTGGCCACGCAATCTTCAAGAGAAGCGGTGGCATTTCCAATGCAAGACACGTCCAAAACACGCCTACCAGCAGTCTGATAAAAATCTTTTTTTTCTTCATATTGAGTTTATCAACCAGACAAAGATATAAAAATCTATCAGGAACTCCAATCAAAACTCACTAAAAACTATAATATAACTCCATGCAAAACGTTATCTATGTATGCAGAAATCCCACCTTATCATATATATTCTTGCCTGCCTTGTGCTCACCGCTTGTAGCTTAGAGCGCGCTATAAAGAAAGGCGATCAGCACCTATCTGTTGGAGAATACTACGACGCGGCAGTGCAATATCGCAAGGCTTACCAACAAACACCGACCAAACTACGCCGAGAACGTGGGCTAATGGCAGTCAAAATGGCACGCTGTTATGCAAAGATTAACCAAACACAACGAGCCATTTCAGCCTTTCAAAACGCTATCCGCTATGAGCAAGCAACGCTCAACGACAAGCTCATCTATACCCAACTGTTGCTCAAAGACGGTCAATACAAGGCGGCAGAAAAGGCATTTCTCGCTCTGAAAGACTCTCTTCCTAACGACACTTTGATATTAAATGGTCTTGTTTCTGCACGTCAGGCACCCGCTTGGAAGAAGCAAGGAAGCAAGTATATCGTTAGGAAAATGGATGTATTTAACTCTTATAAAGCCGACTATTCGCCTGTATTCTATGGGCCAGACCACAACATTCTATATTTCACTTCAACGCGAAAGGAAGCTTCAGGTGACGAACTTAATGGGATAACGGGAATGAAAAACGGAGATATTTTCTATTCCGAAAGAAACGATAAAGGCAAGTGGAGCAAGCCCGAACCTATTGGAGGAGAGCTTAATTCGGCTTTCGATGAGGGCGCATGTGCCTTTTCTCCCGATGAAAGAACTATGTATCTGACGCAGTGTTCCACTGATCCTGTCTCACCACGCTATGCTCGTCTCATGACATCTTCACGTAGCGATGCCTTATGGACTAAGCCTACCGAGCTTCCAATTAGCCATGACACGCTTTCTCTTTTCGCTCATCCTGCCGTGTCACCTGACGGCAATTGGCTTTACTTTACATCGGATATGCCGGGCGGAAAAGGCGGACTTGACCTCTGGCGTGTACGCATAACAGCAGCCGGACTCGGTGGAGTTGAGAATCTGGGAGCACCAATCAACACCGCAGGGAATGAGGAATTTCCAACCTTTCGGCCTAATGGCGACCTCTATTTTTCAAGTAATGGTCACGCCGGAATGGGCGGATTAGACATCTATATCGCACATTTCGACTCACAAGGAAAGGCTACGCTCTCCCACCCTGGCTATCCTTTAAACAGCAATGCAGACGATTTTGGCATGACTTTCGAGGGACCTCACAACCGCGGATACTTCTCTTCAAACCGCAATGACAGCCGAGGCTATGACCATATCTATAGCTTTGAATACCCCGAAATTGTGCAAACAGTCAAAGGATGGGTATATGAGAAGGACGGATATGAACTCCCTCGCGCCCAGGTTTATATGGTTGGAAACGATGGAACGAATCTAAAACTGAGCGTAAGAGGTGATGGTTCCTTTACCGAAACCGTCAAACCAGGGGTTGATTACATCTTCTTGGCTACCTGTGATGGCTTTCTCAATCACCACGAAGCACTGAATGTGCAGGCTGAAAAGGCTTCAAAAGAATATGTGTTGCAGTTTCCTTTGGCTTCAATTACAGCCCCAGTGCTGATTGATAACATCTTCTATGACTTCAATAAAGCCACACTTCGCCCTGAATCTACAGCCGCTCTTGAAGACCTTGTGGCGTTGTTAAACGAAAACCCACATGTAACCATTGAGATATCTGCCCATTGTGACTACCGCGGTTCAGCCGAATATAACCTCCGTTTGTCTCAACAAAGGGCCGAAAATGTAGTGCGTTACCTCATCAGTAAAGGCATTTCTGCCGACCGATTAACGGCAGTTGGTTATGGAAAACAACGTCCAAAAGTAATCCGAAAGAAACTTACAGAGAAGTACACTTGGCTGAAAGAGGGCGACAAACTGACTTCATCGTTTATCGAAAAGCTAAATAAAGAGCAACAGGAAATATGCAATCAGTTGAACCGACGCACAGAGTTCAGTGTGCTACGCACCACGTATGGCATGTTTGATAAAGACGGGAAACTAAAAAAAGAGGCTGAAAAGATACACCAAAAGAAGGAGAATGAAACGCCCGACATTTACTTTTGACAACGTTGATTCCCACATGTTATAACGCAACTAACCCCAACTCTTTTTTTGCATCATATCAAACCATTCCATAATTTGCATCATTTCACGCCACAAAATGCGTCATTTCACGCGGTAAAATAACACAAATCGCAAGACAATATGACGCAAATTATTTTGTGAACTTTGGGGGTTCAAAACCCCAGCTATAACAACAAAGAAAGCGAACAATTTGAGTTTGTTCGCTTTCTAAACTGCTTAAGTCTATCTATTTGATTGAGAATCTCTTGCAAAACCAATTGATCAAATAAACCTTTTGTCACTTATCAAGACTTGATATACACCAAAGACTACTGCCGAAACAATGCCTACATATACCCATATCGCTGTAGTGAGGTTCAGTTCTGGCATGACAAAGGAGGTCGAAAGACTATTCCAAAGGTGTGTCAACGCAACAAAAAGCACCTTCATTCCTTGGTGAACATAAAGATAAATGACCATCGCCACAGTGCAAAGTATCATCCACACCATATTCAAACACTTTATTCTTGACTGCGGAATGCGTCGCATCACGCTGCGAGAGAAGCCTCGATTCTCTATCTCGGGCAGCGAATTGGCTTCAAAAAAGCGTTCAATCAACTTTTCATCTATATTATTTTCTGTCATATCCATTATGCTTTAGATAGGTGGTTAGTTTCTGTTTGCCTCGCGAAAGATGGCTTTTTACAGTCCCTTCTGTCATGCCGGTAATCTCTGAAATCTTATCAATAGCCTGCCCTTCAAGCAGTTGAAGTGTGATGCAAAGACGCTCTTTGTCTGACAAAATGCAAAGCGCCTGCTGCAAATCAAGCTTCAAACCACAGTCAACGCCATTGGCTTTCTGTCCCAACATGCTTGGACTTTCGATGTTGTCTGTAGGTTTTTTACATTTCATATAATCGTAAAAGGTGTTATATGCAATGCGATACAGCCATGTAGAAAAGCTGGAAAGTCCACGGAAATGCGTGATATGAGTGTATGCTTTGACAAAGGTGTCTTGGGCAAGGTCGTCACTCAACTGAACATCTCCCCCGGTTTGAGCGAGAAAGAAACGCCGTATAGGCGACTGATATTTCACAACCAATCGGTCGAAAGCCTTTCGGTTGTGAAACACAGCCACCTGCGTTACGAGAGAGATATCGTCTAATTGCTTCACGCTTTATTTGTCTTGAGAATGAGTTTCGTCATTGTTTGAAGCCTCTTCTGCATCTTTTTCTTCCGTAAATTCAGGCATTCTATCAGAGAAATCATCATGCGTTTCCGTGTCTTTCTTACGAGAAGTCTTCCCAATAATCATCTGTCCAGCCCCCATACAAAGTACCAACGCACCTACACCAATAAGCTCTTCAGCACCCAAAAAGGCGAAAAGGAGCATGAGTCCAAGTCCTGTTGCGGCCGTCTTTACCCCACGTTGCCATTGCTGTTCATTCGAATAACAATATTGAGCCTGTGATTTCACGACGGAAGGAATAGGGCGTCCGCTCTCAATGGCTTTCTCTGTAAGCATCACTTTATCGTTATGTTTGCGGATGAGATAACGCAAAACAAGAACTATAATGATAAAAGGGGCGACGAGAAAAAAGAAGACTAACACCACAATCAATAAGGCAAAGATTACTGCTCCAACGCCCAATGTTCCCGTGACTGCCTTTAAGAACCATGGCGTATCATTCCAACGGTTACTATAAACAGCTGTACCTGAGGTGTAAGTCGTATCTACTACCGCTGTATCTTCAGCCGCATCATCCGTTGAAGTAGTGTCAGAAAAGGCTTCGATACCCTTATCCTTGGAGTTCTTGTCTGCCGTTTGAGCAGCTTGAGTAGAAGACTTTGCAGTGTGATGAACCGCTTCTGTGCGTGGCGTATGCCTATGATACTTAGCCATTGCGCCAGGAACCGTTCCGAATGTTAGCACGAACAATAGTGCGATTAATGTTTGTTTCATATTCATTGCTTTTTTAATTATTTCTGCTTTTTAGACGAACCACTTTATGGTTTAGTTGCAAAGGAACAAAAAAAATTTTAATTTTGCATGGTAGAACAAGACAACTGACGATGAAACTACCTAAAGAGTTTACAGCATATACGCGAGAATTGATGGGTGAAACGTGCTTCACAGCCTTTGGAAACGCAATGAATGAAGACGTTCCGGTCAGCATTCGACTGAATCCTTTCAAGCTCGATAGCACGCAAGTGAGCATAAAGGACAAGGAAACAGATGTGCCTTGGTGTCGTGATGCAATGTTTTTGAAATCGAGACCAAACTTCACTTTCGACCCATTCTTTCATCAAGGACTCTATTATGTGCAAGAGGCGGCGTCGATGTTTGTAGCTCATGTGATTCGCGAAGTGGTCAAACGTCCCATACGAATGCTTGACCTTTGTGCGTCACCAGGTGGCAAATCTACTTGCTCCTATGCGGCTTTACCTGCCGGAAGCATGCTTTTTAGCAATGAACCGATACGCCAACGGGCGAACATTCTAAATGAAAACATATTGAAATTTGGGGTTTCTGATATCGTGGTTACAAACAATTATGCACGCGATTACCAGCAAAGCCGACTACAATTTGATGTTATCCTGACCGATGTTCCATGCTCTGGAGAAGGTATGTTCCGTAAAGATGCAGGGGCAATTGACGATTGGAGTGTGAAGAAAGTTGAGGAATGTGCTCGCCTGCAACGTGAGATTGTGCGCGATATTTGGCCTTGTCTCAAGCCGGGAGGTGTGTTAATCTATTCCACTTGCACCTTTAATGCGCACGAAAATGAAGAGAATGTTGCATGGATAGCAAAGGAATTAGGTGCCGACTTCATAGAGATTTCAACAGAAAAGGCGTGGAATATCACAGGAAGTCTTGTGGATGAGCACCCTGTTTACCGCTTTATTCCTGGGCGAACTCGTGGAGAAGGGCTCTTCATGGCTGTTCTTCGAAAACACGGAGAGGCTGAAATAATGTCAGAAGAGAAGCGCTTGAAGGAGATAAAGACTATCAATGAAAAGGATTTAAAAAGGTTACATGTGTTGTCACATGGGCCACTTCCCGACACAATAAAAGGCAAACAGGCTATTCCCGACCAATCAAAAGCCCTCTCAGTAGCGGCTGATTTAGAGAACTATCCACACGTTTCGGTAGATCTTCAGCAAGCCATTGCCTACTTAAGGACTGAGGCTATCACGCTGACTCCTGATGCCCCGCGAGGTATAGTGTTGCTCGTTTATCGTGGTTTCCCACTTGGTTTTGCAAAGAACTTAGGGAATCGTGCGAACAATCTCTATCCACAGGCGTGGAAAATCAAAAGTTCTCACATTCCAAATGATAACAATATAGTGATAGAATGACGCTCTCTCTTATTGCAGCCGTAGCCAAAAATCGAGCCATCGGCTATCAAAACAAACTGCTGTTTGCCATCAAAGAAGATATGGAACATTTCAAACGATTGACGATGGGCCATGTGATTATCATGGGACGCCATACGTTTGAATCGTTGCCGAATGGGGCTTTACCGCATAGAAAGAATATTGTTATCAGCAAATCACAATCTGTTTTCAAAGGCTGTACACGTGTTTCATCATTTGAAGAAGCTTTGGCCATGTGCCAAAAAGAAGCAGAAGTGTTTGTAATTGGAGGAGAACAGGTGTATAAAGAAGCCATTTCACAGACTGATAAGCTCTATTTAACGGAGATAGATGCCTTACCTCAGCAAGCAGATGCCTTCTTTCCAGCTTATGACGACTGGCAACTTGTGGCTAAAGAAGAGCATAAAAAAGGCAAAAGCAAGTCACTTGCCTTCGCCTTTTCTATTTATCATAGGTACTAAGTGAACGCCTTTGCACCTATATTATAGTTATCTCATCTCGGGAAAGAATAGAGATGAGCATTCAATCCTTAAGCTTTTTCGTCGTCATCATCGTCATTATCTTCGTCCACTTGAATGTCGGCGATAGGCAATTGACGGTCAATGAGCATACTAAATGATATGATTGTTTCACTACGTGATAGCCCTAAAGGCTGCAATTTGTCGTGAATAATCTGCATCATATGGTGATTATTGCGCGCGTATAGCTTGATAAAGAGATCCATTCCGCCTGTAGTTGTGTGACATTCTACTACTTCAGGGATACGTTTTAAGGCATCAACCACGAGGTCATGCTTCTCTGGATTCTTCAAGTATAAAGCGATATAAGCGCACGTTTCATAACCAATCTTCTCGGGATCTATAATAAATTGTGAGCCCTTTAGTACGCCAAGTGAAGTTAATTTCTGTATACGTTGATGGATAGCTGCCCCACTTACATTACAGGCGCGCGCTACTTCAAGGAATGGAATGCGTGCATCCTCAGAAACAAGTCTAAGGATTTTCTTATCCAGTAAATCTAAATTATGATGTGACATGTTATATATTAATTTGCTTGCAAAGTTAGTATATTCGTTCGAATATTGCAACTTTATTTCTAATATAATGATAGATTGTTAGCTGATTTCACTTAAATTAGTGCTTTGTTTCTATCGCAGAGTAATTTATCTTCAATGCTTTTGCTTGACGAAGTGCTTGTTTTACCTCATTAATAACACTCATTTTTGTTGCTTTATCGGCTTTAATGGAGACCGTCATCAACTGTTGATCCTCAGGAGAAAGACTGCTTTTTTCTGCTGAAATGTAATCAATGATTTCGCGAGGTGTTACATATTTATCGTTCAACTGAATGCAAGAACCATCAAAAATCAAAGCCTTTGCAGGATAATGGACATTAGTTGGCCGCCCAATATGAATGTAACTAACGGCCGATTTCTTTGTTAAGCGCGTGAGTTCTGTACCTTGTGGCACCCGATATTGTACCTTAAGAGTTTCCTTTCTCATGTGAGTTACTATCATGAAAAAGAACAAAACAGAGAATATTAAGTCAGGAAGTGATGCGGTGTTTAAGCCTGGCATCTCATTAGAATGATGTCGAAACAAACTCATTTTGAACCTCCTTTCTGCGCCGTTCCATAAGTTTCAGCAACCCGTTGAGGACAAAGTGTCCGCAATTGCTCGCGTTGTTGCGCTGTGAGTTGTTGGTAAGAGCGACCAAATTTGGCTTTAGCGGTGCGGTCACGCCATGTGTGATAGGCAGTAACAAGCGCATTTTGAACGTGAAAATAAGTATCATAACTCGACTCAGGATTAGCATCTAAGGTGATGAGATGATTCTTTCCACGTGCTGTAATGAATTGAACTAGGCTTAAAGGAAGCTGTTTTTGTGTCATCGGTTTACCGTCAACAAGCAACTGATTCTGTGCCGTTATCTTGATTTCCAACAGCCGTTGGCGATTCACTTCAGTCTCATCTTGTTGCTGTTTGTGCTCCGCTGGCGGCAATTGTCTTGATAATCCCTTATCAATATCCATGGAAGAAGCCACCAAAAAGAATATCAACAGCATGAAAGATATGTCTGCTGTAGACGTAGTATTCAGTCCCGGTACACTGTGTTTCCTATGTTTAAACATGCTCACTTCTTTGCTCCTCTGTAATATTTTGTAGCTCCATAGATCACCGAACCTATGGCAACGAGTAACAATATGACTGAAGTATAGATGAACATATCAGCTGTTTTCAGCCAAAACCAATCGCCATAAGGATGTCCATTGACGTGCATGGCGCGACCAGATGATAGGAGAAACGACACGATTACAATGCCAATAGTACCTAAAACAACGCTCCGTGAGATGCGAGCGGCAGGCACATTGTTCTCTATTCCATTACCTCCGCCACGCAAACGATAAACACTTCGCACAACAGCCCATATCGAAAGACCTAATGCAAGCAATGCCAACAATGGCATAAATATCAACAATAAGTCAGTGAAAAGAGGCGCATTGAAACTCGGATTGTCTGCAAACGGATGGTCATATCCCACACAATAGAACAACATAAACACCAAAACTGTGAGCGATATCAATAGATAAAGCACACGTTGTGATATCTTTTCCGTTGGCCAATGCCTTATATTGCTCAGTCTTAACATTCTTTCTTCAACTTATATTTCATCACAATATCCAATAAAGAGATAGCACTTTCCTCCATTTGTGACGTGATATGTTCAATCTTTGAAAGGATATAATTATAGAATATCTGTAGAATCAGTGCCACAATAATACCAAATATGGTCGTCAGTAAAGCCACTTTCATACCCGAAGCCACGATAGTTGGGCTGATATCTCCAGCCGTTTGAATCTGATCAAAGGCCATAACCATGCCGATAACTGTACCTAAGAATCCCAAAGAAGGAGCCATTGCAATGAACAAAGTAATCCAAGAGCAACCCTTTTCTAAGTTGGAAGACTGCACCGAACCATAGGAAACAACAGACCGTTCGATGTTATCTATACTCTCGTTTATACGTTCTAAACCTTGGAAACAGATAGAAGCGACAGGCCCACGAGTATTCCGACACAACGCTTTTGCACCCTCAATATCACCTTGCATGATGCTATTGTCGAGGTCATTCATAAACTTTTTCGCATTGATTTCAGACAAACTGAGATATATAATGCGTTCAATACAGAAAGCAAGTCCTATGACTAAGGCCAAAGCTACAAGCGACATAAAGCCTGCATCACCTTCAATGAACTTGGTTTTCAAGGCTTGATGGAAGCCCTCACTGGTCACTCCATCACCTAATAACGCACTACTGTCTGCCGCAGCCTCATCCAATTGCGCTGCAAGGGCATCGTCATTTGCCGATGAATCAACTGCCGTTGTATCTTCTTTTGCTTGTTTTACACTCTTGTTCTGTGCTGTTACAGGACCACAAGACATGGCTGTTAGCAGCAAAAGCAGGACAATACGTGCCATAAAATGTTTCATCTTTATTTCTGTTTATTATATTTTTGTGAATATACGCTTTACATTTTCTTCGGTCACACGCGCCACTTCATCAGCTGAAACCCCATAAACTTCAGCCAACTTCTCTAATACCAACCTCACAAAAGCACTTTCATTGCGCTCTCCACGATGTGGAACGGGGGTCATATATGGGCTATCTGTCTCTAAGACGATACGCTCAAGAGGGACTGAAGCAGGTAAATCCTCACGCAGATGACTACTTTTAAACGTCAACACTCCACCGATTCCAAGTGCAAATTTGTCAAATTGCAGCAGCTGTTCTGCCTCTTTTTGATTGCCCGTGAAGCAATGAAAGACTCCTCCAACAAGTTGCTTTTCATAACGTTTCAAGATGTGTACCAACTCATTTTGAGCCTTCCGACAATGTATCATCAATGGAAGTTGCGACTCAATTGCCCATTCTACCTGTGCTTCAAAAGCCAAAAGCTGTTGTGATTCAAAGGTTCTGTCCCAATAAAAGTCAAGTCCTACCTCACCAATGGCTATGAAACCAGCATCGTGAAAGTGTGATTTTATCTTGTCAAGCTGGTCCTTCCAGTCTGCCTTTACCTCCTCGGGATGCAATCCTATCATAGGATAAGCATAACCAGGGAACTGCCGACACACGGCAACAACACTGTCAACAGACTTCAAGTCGATAGCAGGAATGAACACACGCCCTACTCCCTGCTCCTTCGCACGACGGATTACATCGGGCAAATCGTCCTTAAACTCGTCGCCATCTAAATGTGTATGTGTATCTGTAAATATCATTTTTAATATAAATGTTCCTCGTTTCGTCGATAATAATAAATCACTCCACACTTCCGACACTGCTCAAACCTTACCTCGGGAGGTTCATTTTGGAAGTGCGCCTCTATCTGATTCCACAGTTCAAGAATGATTTCGTCGACCTTAGGACGTAGTTCTTGCACCTTTTCTAAAGCCATCTGCGTTTGCTGTTTCAATCTAAGCTGCTGCTCGTATGCCTCATTAAAGATATCAAAATGCGTCGAAACCATACCAATAGTTGGGTTATATATGGCTCTGCCTCCTTGCGAAAGGCGTTTCTTTTCACCTTCAATTATCTTTGGTCCCCAATCAAGTAATCCTTCAACCGATTTGAGATTGGCAGGCAAAGCCGTTGCCGTCTCTTCCAAACCATATAGTTTCAGCTGAGTCTTTCGTATCTCTCCACGCTCTACTGCCATAAGCAATACCTGGATAAAATGACCGACATACATCATCGCTTTGCGTTGAGGTTTCTCCACATAAGGTGCTCTTCGCGTCTGCACTTGCAATTGAAGAGCATATTGATCGACTGCAGTCTTGAGCTGATTGTAAGCAGGTTGGGCTGCATTCATCGTCTTCCAGTCGATAAATCTACCATTGACAGTGTAGAGACTATCGTTATCAAGCAAGGTCTTTAATGCCTTAAGTCTGCTTGCATCCGTTTTAGGTAATCGTCTATAGGGCATGATTTACGTCTTGAAATAGGCTCAATTAAAACGTTCTGTGCATCATATTCTGAACATAATGCCGCAATTCTGTCTTGCGCTTATCGTCAACTTGCACGGCATCAAGATATTTTTTACTTTCTTCAAAGAAATGGGTTATCTGCTCATTTGCCAGCTTATCGACACCCACCTTATTATATATAGCCGTTACTGCGGCCACTTTCTCATCGTTGTTAAACGTTTCTGCCTCCATCCAATGCTGCAGTTCTCGACGCTGTTCGCCATTAGCTAAGTTATAAGCATTAATGAGCATGTAGGTCTTTTTATTGCAAATGATGTCTCCTCCAATCTTCTTTCCAAAGACTTTCGGGTCGCCATAGACATCAAGATAATCGTCTTGAAGTTGGAAAGCAAGTCCAATTTGCTCACCAAACTTATACAAATAGTCCTGATCTTGCTTTGAAGCACCTGCCAAAATAGCCCCAATCTTGAGGGCACAAGCCAGTAACACGCTCGTTTTTAGACGTATCATCTCGATATATTCGGCTTCAGTGACATCGTTACGTGTTTCAAAATCCATGTCGTATTGCTGCCCTTCACCAATCTCTAAAGCTGTTTCGGTGAAGGTATGAAGCACATCTGACAGATAGATTTGACTGCATTGAGCGATACGTTCATAGGCAAGAACCAGCATAGAATCACCGCTAAGAATCGCTGTATTGGCATTCCATTTACGATGAACTGTTTCATGTCCGCGCCTCATCTCAGCGTTATCCATGAGGTCATCGTGTAATAAGGTGTAGTTATGATAGGTTTCTAATCCGCACGCCGGCATGAGAATAGACTCTACATCGTCTTTAAACAGCCCATAAGCCAATAGCATCAATACGGGCCTTATACGCTTTCCACCCATTGAAAGCACATATTTCACGGGGTCATACAGGCCACTTGGCTTGCGGTCATACCTTAGCTTGCTTAGAAAGTCGTTGACTTTCACTAATAATTCATCAGCATTCATGTTATAACTTAAAGTTTATCGGAATCGCAAACAGCGTCCGACAAGGTTTATTTTTGTCTATACCGGGCTTCCATTTTGGCATCATTCGCACAACACGTAAAGCCTCTTGATCAAGCAAAGGATCGACACTTCGCTCCACCTTTTCATTCGTTATAGAACCATCTTTATTGATAATAAACGACACAACGACCTTGCCTTCAAGGCGCTGTTTCTGTGCCAACACGGGATAATGTAAGTTCTTTGTGAGCCACTTCATAAACTCAACCATGCCTCCCGGGAATTCAGGCAGCTTCTCAACAATGCGAAAATGCAATGGGTTATCATTCTCGTCAACAGCTACCTGGGATTGAGCTGTGGTGGTGTTTGGCTCATCTTGCGCGTTCGTACGCACGTTTTCACCGCCCACTCCCTGGGTCATATCGCCATTGTTCGGACTGATTTTATCGCCCAACTTAGGGTTTCCGTCAACCGCTTTGAGTTTTTCGGTGACCGCATGTGAGGCAGAACCCGATGCAACCGAAATCATATCACGCGTGTCCATGGCTGGCATGAGTTCGATATCTTGGCTCATATCATCGGTTGTTTCATTGTTGTGCTCGTCTGATGTGGGTACAGAGGTATACTCAAAACTCACATAAAGCAAAGCCAACACAAACACTAAACCCAACAGAAAGTTTGTTATCCGCTGGTGTTCCAAGTCTGCTTGATATGATTTCTTTTTCTCCACGCTGTGCAAAATCCATTTTCTTTTGTCACGGCTGATGGCTGATTCACTCACCACCACTAACACATTGTTATTCAATGTGTTTCAGATAGCCGTGCAATCTACGCCATTTTGTCTCACAAAATGCCTCATTTCATCGTGTAATTAAGGCCATTTCATCCACTAAAATGACACAAATCAAAAGCCTCTTTAAGGCAGTTCAAGTGCTCACCCCATTGATAGGGTATTCACATTACCTGCAAAGGGCTTCACATTGTAAGGCAAAATTAATGCTTATATTTGAAAAAAAACGTATCTTTGTCGAATAATTAGGAAAATTAAATGAAAATAACTGCATTCGCACTTCTATTAATTCTAAGCGTGACTCCATCCAAAGCGCAGGATAGTCAGACGGGATTTAACTTCCTAAGACTACCAGTTAGTGCTCACGCGGCAGCCATTGGAGGAGACAATATCACGATGATTGAGGATGACGAAGCACTCATTTTCAACAACCCTTCCTTGCTTTCGAGCGTCTCAGATAAGTCAATCAACCTCAACTTTATGCACTATATGCGTGGTGCAAACATGGCAAGTGCGGCCTTCAATCGTAACATTGGAGAGCATGCTTCATGGGCTTTGTCGGCACAATATCTTGATTATGGCAAGATGAAAGAGGTCGATGCAGACAACGTTCAAACGGGAGAATTCAACGCAAAAGATATCTCTTTGGCAGGTTATTTCTCGTATATGCTCGCCGAAAAGCTTGCTGGTGGCATCGCAATGAAGGTCATAACATCCTATATTGGAGACTATAACTCCATCGCAATGGGTGTCGATTTAGGACTTAATTACTATGATAGTGACCATGAATGGAGCGTCTCTTTAGTCGCTAAAAACCTTGGAGGACAACTCAAATCTTACGTTGATCGATACGACAAAATGCCTTTAGATGTTCAGTTGGGAGTTTCAAAACAGCTCACGAGTACACCGATAAGGTGCTCTGCAACGATAGTAGACATGAACCATTGGAACTACAAACTAATCGATCATCTCATAGTAGGCGCCGACGCATATCTATCAGAAAGCTTCTGGATTGGACTCGGATATAACTTCCGAAGAGCACATGAGATGCGCATCTTCGACACATCTGGTGAGGCAAAAAGCCATGGGGCAGGCTTCAGTATGGGTGCAGGCTTGAACTTAGAGCGGTTCAAACTCAACCTCGCTTATGGCAAATATCACGTTAGTAACAATTCAATCATCATCAATATTGCATATACTTTATGAAGAAAATCACTATCGCCATTGATGGTTTCTCGTCATGTGGCAAGAGCACTATGGCCAAAGATTTGGCTAAACAGTTAGGATATATCTATGTAGATACAGGCGCAATGTATCGTGCAGTGACGCTATTCGCCATGCAACATGGGCTCTTCAATGCCGACGGCAGTGTCAAAACACAGGACCTTCTGCAACAAATGAGCCATATAAACATAACGTTTAAGTTCAACAAACTCACGGGAAGACCAGACACTTATCTTAATAATGAGCTCGTAGAAAGCAACATTCGAACGCTTGAAGTGAGTAATCACGTGAGCCAGATTGCTGCAATCCCCTTCGTGAGAGAAGCCATGGTAGCGCAACAACAGCGTTTAGGTAAGGACAAAGCTGTGGTGATGGACGGACGAGATATAGGCACTGTAGTGTTCCCTGAGGCTGAGTTGAAGGTGTTTGTTACGGCATCTGCTGAGGTAAGAGCACAGCGCCGATATGATGAACTCAAAGAAAAGGGCATGCCTGCCGACTTTAACGACATTCTGAAAAACGTCGAAGAACGCGATTATCTCGATAGTCATCGCGAGGTAAGTCCATTGCGTAAGGCACCCGATGCCATCGAATTAGACAACAGTCACATGACCATTGCCGAACAAAGTGACTGGCTCATGAAGCTGGTTAAAGAGAGAATCGGTGAATAGAAGCATGAAACAAATCATGAAAATGTTGCTAACAATCTATTCATTACTATCAAAACATAAAACAATATAAAATGAAATAGGATTTCTACCATTATAGATTGAGTAGAAATCCTATTATTTTTATCCTATAAGTAAATAGAAAACAGGTCACAAAGCCTATCGTGAAGCGCAACGCTTCCACGCACTTACTCGTTCACAATGATGCCACCTCGGGGCTGAACTGTTACTTTCAGTAAGCCATTTTTACCTATTTTCTGTCGCTTCATGCCAGGAGTGAGCCACAAAGAACCTGCTTTTTTCGGGCCATCTGCATACACTTTGACTTCCTTTCCGGCAAACATTGGGAGATGAAGTGTCATGGAAATAGGTTGCTCTTCGGCACTAATGGCAGCAGCATACCACTTTCCTTCCGTTGTCTGTCGAGCCACAGCAAAGTGTTTTCCGGGGTAACCTGCAAGGAAACGAAGGTCTTTCCACGTTGTTGGTACTTGCTTTAACCATTCCTTTTCGAAGTCAGGCAGCCCCTCAAGTGCATTGGGTGTCAACGCAACGCAATTCACACTACATTGATTTGTGATTGCCGTTGCCATCTCAAAGATGTCACCTGTGAACCTCTGATGACGGCTTTTGTTGTCCTTACTCATGTGATGATTCATCAAGATTCCACCCCAATCAAAGGCTGCAACAGCATTCCTTGTGAAGGGATATAAGGCTAATTGGAACGCTTCTTGACGTGCAAAGTACTCCGTAAAGTACACATTTTCACTCGCCAAGGCAGCCTCATTAGCGATAAAATTGGGATACATTCGCTCCCAACCCCTTGGTAAAGTGCAGCCATGGAAGATGACTTGAAGTCCATATTCGTTAGCATCGCTGAGGATATCTTGAAAGAGTTGCAAGGTTTCTTGCTTGTCACCACCGAAGAAGTCGACTTTAATGGCCTTCACACCCATTTGCTTCATCCACGCCATATCACGCTTTCGAGCTATCGAATTGCTCATAATGTTGCGGGGACCTTGCGGTGCATCGTTCTCCGTTCCATTGCTGTTATACCACAACATCAAACTAACTCCTTTGCTCTTTGCATAGTTTGCTAACGCCTCTATACCCTTTCGACCAATTTGTTTGTCCCAAAGCGCATCAACAAGTATGTACTCATAGCCCATTGTTGAAGCCACATCAATGAACTTTTTCTGGTCTTCATAGTTACAACTTTCATCCATCCAAAGGATCCAACTCCATGTATAGCGCCCGGGTTTATAGTCATTTTGTGTAGTATAAAGAGGTTCAACGACGTCATAAGGAATGGTTGTTTCCACGATGGGTTGCAGCGAATTACCAACTGTTATCGTGCGCCATGGCGTGCTACTTGGTAGGGGAATAGAGGCAAACTCGCTACCAAACCCGTTGTTTTCTCCTGCTTGTGGGTAGGCAATATGATATCCTTTTGTGGGCTCATATTCGGATAATCGGCAGCCGGGATAACTCGAAGTACCAGTCTCTGAGATAAGAATCCACGTGTTGTTTCCTTTATTTGGAATCCGAAACAGACAGGGAAAAGTATATCCTACGCCATATTTCGACTTGTCAGTAAGGCGTGCATCGGGGACAAACTCCTCCTCATAACTCGGTTTAGTGCGTTGCCATCCCGACATAGGTTGTATTTGTGGCGTCATAAAAGTACGCGTTTCATCGGGGAAATTGAAACTACTCGTCTCTCCATATACAACTGCACATCTTGGGTTTTCATCCTTTACAGGCAATAAGGTATAGCGATACGCCACATCATTATTAGCAATATAAAATGTAATCTGCAACGGATAACCTTTATCATTGACTAATTTCAGTGTCAACATTGTGGCCTTTTGGTCTACATGTGCACGCTTTGTGCGCGTCATATCATAAACAGTTTGCACCGCCTTTTCAGTGGCTTCAACAATCTTCATGCCTTGTGTGAAGTCACCATAATCGGCTTTCAGTCCCAACTTTGAAGGCTTTATCACCTCCAATCCATCATAGTTTAGTGTATAAGTTGGCTGTCCACCATCGTCTCTCACCATGAGATGGAGTCGTTTATCAGGCGAAAAGGCCGTGTGTTCTGATGCAAAAACAAAGGTAGTGAGGCTCAAAACCCATAGCGACAAAAGGAGTTTCTTCATGTAATAGTAATAAAATTGTTTCGGTGATACAAAGATAAGACTAAATTTAAGAATGGCAAATGGTTTGCAAAGAAAAATCTTTCACAGCAAGACAAAAAGCAAAAAGAGACCTTAAACATATCGCTCCATCAAAGGAAATAATAGAAAGAGATAGCTGATTTATGTAAAAACAAACTACCATTTTTAACACTTTACAATGACATCAAATAGAGATAGAATTACAAGAAAACAGGAATCTCTCCGCCCTTTTAATGACAAAGCAAGACGATTTGAATCACCTTACATCCTAAAACGACCCACTTTGCCTCACTATTTGCTTCAAATCACACGCTAAAATGCGTCAAACAGAGATGCAAATTAGTGCATTTTGCATCATTTTCTATCGTTATTTCAGGATACCTTTCAACACATTTCATCTAACTTTCTGATAATCATTGCGCTGTAAAACGCATAAAATAGCAATCATTTCCAACAGAAATACACTTCAAAACAGGCGGCCTTAATTTTACGAAATCTATTGTAAAGATAAATCAAAACCTTTAACACATCTCGCGTTCCTATATAAAACGTATTCTCAAAGCGGTTGAACCAAGAACATAATGCTTTGATTGCTAACAGCCAAAGCACCTTAATGGGCTAAAAAAGAAAAAGCCCCGACGACACGTCGAGGTTTGTTTCTTCATAACATGTTGGTTTGATTTGTTTCTAAATAGTTTTTTGTTTTTTGAAAATCAGTGTGATATCCATTATCATCTAAGCGCAAAATTAAGTAAAACTTTCATTGAATCGCAATTAAAACAAGCAAAAAAGGCAAATACTTACGTAAACGTTTACAAGGGATAACAGGCCAATTCGCTGTGTAAATATAGGCTACAAGAGAATTATTATGCCCAATAGCACCAAGTGAAACAAGGCATTTTCAGTGATTCTTAAGAAGAGAATACAGGCTGATATACGCCTATTTTAAAAACAAAAAGACTTACTTTTGGCTGTTATTTTCTTGTGTTTATCCTATGAACTATCACGTTTATTTATTAAATTTGCACCATACTATATTTATAAAACCATTTAATGAAAGAATTTGTAATCTCTGAAGTCAAGGCCGAAACCGCCATTTTGGTGGGTCTTATCACCAATACGCAGTCGGAAGCCAAGACAAAAGAATACTTAGATGAACTTGAATTTCTTGCCGATACGGCTGGAGCTGTGACGGTGAAACGCTTTACTCAGAAGGCCAACGGACCCAGCTCGGTGACTTATGTGGGTAAAGGTAAGTTAGAAGAAATCAGAGAATACATCGAAATGTGTGCCGAAAATGAGGACCCAATCGGTATGGTTATCTTTGATGATGAGTTATCTGCCAAGCAGATTCGCAACATAGAGAACGAACTAAAGGTAAAGATTCTCGACCGAACATCCTTGATTCTTGACATATTTGCTATGCGAGCACAGACTGCCAACGCTAAAACACAGGTGGAACTTGCCCAACATCGTTATATGCTTCCACGCTTACAACGTCTTTGGACGCACTTAGAGAGGCAGGGAGGTGGCTCTGGTTCGGGCGGAGGTAAAGGCTCTGTAGGACTTAGAGGACCAGGAGAGACGCAGTTGGAAATGGACCGTCGTATCATTCTTCAACGCATAACGTTACTTAAACAGCGTTTAGAGGAGATTGATAAGCAAAAGAATACGCAGCGAAAGAACCGCGGTCGGATGATTAGAGTGGCGCTTGTGGGCTATACAAATGTGGGCAAGAGCACGATAATGAATCTGTTGTCAAAAAGTGAAGTGTTTGCCGAGAACAAACTATTTGCCACCCTTGACACCACGGTTAGAAAGGTTGTCATCGACAATCTGCCTTTCTTGCTGGCTGATACCGTAGGCTTTATTCGCAAACTCCCTACAGATCTCGTCGACTCCTTTAAGAGTACACTCGACGAAGTGCGTGAAGCCGACTTATTGTTGCATGTGGTTGACATCTCACATCCAGACTTTGAAGAGCAGATTCAGGTAGTAGAGAAGACGCTCTCTGACTTGGGTTGCAGTGAAAAACCATCGATGATTATCTTCAATAAGATTGATAATTACCACTGGATAGAGAAAGATGAGGACGACCTTACACCCGAAACGCGTGAGAATATCGCCTTAGAGGACTTGGAAAAAACGTGGATGGCGAGGCTGAATGATAATTGTTTGTTTATTAGTGCGAAAGCAAAGATCAACATAGATGAATTCCGTCGCACGCTATATACAAAGGTTCGAGAGCTTCATGTGCAAAAGTATCCTTACAATGACTTCTTATATCCCGAGGTGGAATAAATCTCTTTACTTCGGCATTCCTAAATAAGAACAATGATTTATGTATCATAAATAAACACCATGCGACAGCTTTCAGATGAAGAAATAAGGATTCTTGAAGACCGAAATTGCTGGGCTGAGGACTGGACCAACGTGCATGTGTCTGATGATTTCAAACCAAACTACATGCATCGTGTCATGCTTTACGGCGAGGTTTCTATTGGTGACTTCGATAAAAACATTGAAGTGAGCCGTGGATTCATGAAACATTCGGGCATCAACAATGCGACATTGCGCAACGTAACGATTGGAGACAACTGCCTCATTGAGAACATTGGCGGCTTCATTAATAATTATACGATTGGTGACGACTGTTATATCAGCAACGTAAATGCAATGGAAACCACCGACGGAGCTACCTATGGAGAAGGTAATTTGATTTCAGTGCTCAATGAAGTAGGCGATGGTAACGTCATTCTTTTTAGCGAATTGAACAGTCAGTTTGCGGCTTTCATGGCAAAACACTTTTGTGATAAGTCACTGAAAGATGCCATTCGACGCCTCATCAACGAAGAGATTGCACGCAAAAGACATGAACAAGCCTACATCGGAAACAATGTAAAGATAGTCAATACCAAAGAGATTACAAATACAATTGTTTATGATGATTGCGAAATCAATGGTGCTTCACGACTCAGTGACTGTACAATTCTAAGCTCACCGGTATCAAATGTGTACATCGGTACAGGTGTAATATGCGAAAATTCGATAATTAGTGAGGGCTCAAGTATCATTAACAGCGTTAAGATTCAAGATTGTTTTATTGGTGAGGCCTGTCAAATCAGCAATGGTTTTACGGCATCTTCAAGTGTGTTCTTTGCCAATTCATACATGAGTAATGGGGAAGCTTGCGCCGCGTTTTGTGGCCCTTTTACGGCCAGTCACCATAAAAGTAGTCTACTAATTGGAGGCCAATTCTCGTTCTATAACGCTGGAAGTGCGACGAATTTCAGTAACCATGCCTACAAGATGGGACCCATTCATCACGGTGTTTTGGAGCGAGGCACGAAGACAGCAAGCGGTGCTTACATACTTATGCCGGCTCATATTGGGACGTTTTCTGTATGCTTTGGCAAGCTAATGTATCATCCGGACACTCGCTATTTACCATTCTCTTACCTCATCGCTTATGGCGATACGATGTATCTTTCGCCTGGAAGGAATATCACAACAGTAGGACTTTACCGCGACATTAGAAAGTGGCCAAAACGCGATGTGCGTCCAGTGGGCAGCCAAAAGAGTATCGTTAACTTCGATTGGTTATCCCCTTTCTCAGTTGGAGAGATAGTAGAAGGGAAGCAAATCCTTGAGAAACTACGCGATGCTTGTGGCGAAAATGTAGCTACTTACACCTATCATAATTATGTTATCAATGCAAGTTCGCTCAACAAAGGCATCAAATATTACGATATTGCCTTAAGAATTTACATGGGAGCCGTATTGAAACGCGTGATAAAGAAATGGGGAAAAGTAGATCTTCCAACAACAACCATCGGGCAAGGGAAATGGAATGACCTCAGCGGATTACTGCTTCCAGAAAGTGAAGAGATGCGTTTGCTGAGCGATATCAAGCGAGGTGAGCTTGAAACTATTCAAGAAGTAACAGACCGTTTCAAAGAGATTAATCGCAATTATCGCGAATATCAATGGGCATGGACTTATCAATTGATTCTCGACTACTATCACCTTACAGAGATTACTGATGCAGATGTTGAGCGAATTCATAAGGATTATGTACATGCCCGACGTGCTTGGATCGCGGAAATCCGTAAAGATGCCGAGAAAGAATACGCCATGGGAGACGTCGAAAAGCATGTACTTGACGACTTCATCCATAATCTTGACCACGAAATTGATTTCGAAAATTAAAATAATATGAGATTAAGAACGATTTTATTCACATTGGTTCTCGCCGTCACTACTTCTGTTTCGGCTAAAGATTACCACTTTACTACCGTCAAAGGTGATGCGATGAAGACGCGTATTTACACCTTAGACAATGGCTTAACTGTTTACATGAGCGTCAACAAAGAGCTGCCAAGACTGCAAGCCGACATAGTAGTTCGCACGGGATCTCGCAATGATCCTGCCGAAACTACAGGCTTAGCGCATTATTTAGAGCATCTAATGTTCAAAGGAACTCAGCAATTTGGCACGACAAACTACGCCAAAGAAAAACCTTATCTTGACGAAATTGAGCGTCGATATGAAATTTATCGCACGCTAACTGACCCCAAAGCACGCAAGAAAGCCTATCATGAGATTGACTCAATCTCCCAACTTGCTGCACAATATAACATCCCAAATGAGTATGATAAGCTTATGACGAGCTTGGGTTCTGAAGGGAGTAACGCCTATACAAGTAACGATGTAACGTGTTATGTGGAGAATATTCCATCCAATGAAATTGCTAATTGGGCACGCATTCAAGCCGATCGGTTTCAGAATATGATAATACGTGGCTTCCATACTGAGCTTGAAGCCGTCTACGAAGAAAAGAATATATCGATGGGAAGCGATGGAGATAAGGAGTATGCTGCCCTTTGGAAGTTCATCACTCCAACTCACCCATACGGTACTCAGACTACAATTGGAGAACAAGAACACTTGAAGAATCCCTCAATTGTAAACATAAAGAATTATTTCCACCGCTATTATGTGCCCAATAATGTGGCTATTGTGCTCGCAGGTGACTTCAATCCAGACGCTGTTATCGCCATCATTGATAAATACTTTGGCAGTTGGAAGGCCGACAAACAACTCTCACGACCTGAGTTTGAGGCACAAAAGCCCATCACATCTCCAAGAGATACTACTGTCATTGGACTTGATGCAGAGAACATTATGATGGGTTGGCGCTTCAAAGGGGCTAACCAATTGCAAAATGATACGCTTGATATCGTAAAACGTATGCTATCAAACGGCAAGGCCGGACTCATGGATATAAACATTGTTCAGCCCATGAAAGCAATGCAAGCTGGGGCATATCTTGAGGAACTTAACGACTATTCATTACTTCTTTTCGAGGGAGTTCCATTGCAAAATCAAAAGCTTGACGACGTGAAGAGCCTCATCTTGGCAGAGATTGAAAAGCTTGGACGCGGTGAATTCAGTGACGATTTGTTGCCAGCTGTGCTTGCTAACAAGAAACTTCAATACTATAAGTCACTTGATAACAATGATAACCGCGCCAGTTTAATGGAAGATGCGTTCATCAACAATAAGCCATGGGCTGACGTTGTGGGGCAAATTGCGCGACAAGAAAAACTTACCAAGCAAGACATTATAGACTTTGCACGCCGCAATCTGCGTACAGATAACTATGCATGTGTCTATAAAGAGATGGGAAATGATACCACTTTGAAGAAGATTGAGAAGCCTATCATCACACCAATCCCTGCAAATCGTGAGCTTGAAAGTGCCTTCTTGAAAGAGATTCGCACGTCAAAAGTTGAGCCCATTCAACCGCAATTCGTAGACTTTAAGAAAGAACTTACGTTCACAAGCACAAAGTCTCGTCTGCCCATGATATACAAAAAGAATACTGATGACGGTATTTTCAACCTCGTTTTCCGCTTTGATTTCGGTTACACGGCAAACAAACTATACGACATAGCCTTTGATTATCTCGACTATATCGGCACTAACGACATGACCGCTTCACAGATTAAACAAGCCTTTTACAAGCTTGCGTGCAGATATCATGCCTCTATGGACGAGAAGAACTTGCAGATTACACTCACTGGTTTGAATGAAAACATGCCACAGGCACTGCGACTTTTTGAGAAGATTATGCATCATGCAAAGGCTGACAAGACTTCATGGAACCGCTATTGTGATATGCTTGAGAAGGCACGTAATGACGAAAAGACCAACCAAAGGTCTAATTTCAATGCGCTTTGGGACTATGCTGTCTATGGAGAATATAACCCAACACGCGACAAAACGCCTATGAAGGACTTGCGGGCAATGGACCCTCAGAAGCTTGTTGATATGCTTTCAGAACTTGAAAAGATAGAACACACCGTACTTTATTATGGTCCTTCTGACTTCAATCAACTCAACCAGTTACTCAGTAAAGAGCATCCTACGCCAGCAAAATGGGCACTTTTACCTATCAACAAGCCCTATAAAGCTAAAGAAACGACACAAAACGAAGTGATTATTGCACCATATGATGCTAAGAATATCTATCTAAGACAATACAACAACGAAGGAAAGACGTGGTCAACTGCCAAAGCTCCCGTTGAAGCGCTATTCAATCAATACTTCGGTGAAAGTATGAATAGCGTGGTATTCCAGGAACTTCGCGAGACAAGAGCACTCGCTTATTATGCCGTTGCAATGTATAAACGTCCTGCGTATAAAGACGAATCAGAAAGCTTTTACACACATATCATCTCACAAAATGATAAGATGGGCGACTGCATCAAGGTATTTAACGAGATTGTTAATAACATGCCACAGAACGAAGCAGCGTTTGATTTGGCTAAACAAAGCCTCACTAAGTCTATCCAAAGCAGTCGAACAACAAAGTTAAACATCATCTATCGTTACCTGTATCTCAAGCAAATGGGACTTGATCACGACTATATGCAAGACATATATGCCGCATTGCCCAAGCTGAAATTGCAGGATGTCGTTAACTTTGCAAATCAGAACATTGCGCACAAACCTTATCGTTATGCCGTGCTTGGCAACGAAAAGAATCTTGATATGAAGGTTCTTGAAAAGATAGCCCCTGTAAAACATCTGACAACTGAAGACATTTTCGGGTATTAATTCATGCAAAATCGTTAATAACAAAACGCAAATCATATCTCATCTACCATATAGATAAGGTATAAACACATGGAAAGAGGCAGGTCTGAACCATCAGAACCTGCCTCTTTTTCAGATAGAAAGTCCCACCCTTTAAATAAGAACAATGCCACGAAACACTGATTGTAAGCGATGACTCGCAAAGATGAACATCCAACACTCAGCCCCAACATTCAATAATATATAAGCCATTGGGAAACAAACAGCAAGAAAGCGATTAACATACTGCATGAAACTCACCTTAATAATGACATATAAGGCACTAAAAAATGACATTTCACAAAAGACTTTACAATAGAGAATAAATCGCGAAAGTATTTGAAACATTTTCTAAAGACAGCCCTTTTATGGCACGCTTTTTATCTTTTTGCAATAGGCTTATAGTCAAAGCGTTAGAACATTTGGCACGAAACACGCCTTAAAATCATGATAAAAATCTATTCAATCTCAGTCATATCATACAACAAACAGCATCATTTCGTGGAGTAAAATGAATGAAATAGGAACGTAAAATGACGCAAACTGCATCACAAAATGAACAAAAAGAGAAAACAATTAGGCAGAAACGATATACAAAAATGATTTTTTTGGGCAACCGAAACCTTATTAATGTATCCTCAAAGTGTTAAAAAACAGACAATAATCCTTACACAAAAAACAGGTTTTTCCATGCTATCCATAACACATTGCACCCCATTTCAAAAGCTGATTTATAATAGGAAAGCCTTTGATAGCAAGGACTTTTCACCCAATATTGCACCAAAAGCAGATGAAAAGCAATAGATAGCATAATAAAAGCCTCATGGTTTAATCATTTAAATCACGTCAAATCAGCCCGAAATCTCAAAAAAAATAATTTGTGAAATCTTTCTCTTTAATTATCAACATGCAAGTGATTGATTTTGAAAACCTTTCATTTTATCTTTATAAACAAGTTTTCCAAAACAGAAATTTTATAGAGAAAATAAGTTGATTTGAATTTCCTTTTGTCGAATTTAAAGGCTAATTTTGCAACAACAAATTTATAGTTACACTTAAAAATGGAAACGAACAAAACCTATTCTTTTGAAGAAGCCTTCCAAACTTCTTTGAAATACTTCGACGGAGACGAGCTTGCTGCGCGCGTATGGGTAAATAAATACGCTATGAAAGATAGCTATGGGAACATCTATGAGCGTAATCCTGAGGACATGCATAGGCGTATTGCCAAGGAGATTACACGTATAGAAGCGAAGTATAAGAACCCAATGAGCGAGCAAGAAGTATTCGAATTACTCGATCATTTCCGTTATATTGTGCCGGCAGGAAGCCCAATGACGGGCATAGGTAATAACCAACAAGTAGCCAGTTTGAGTAATTGTTTCGTCATAGGACTTGATGGTAAGGCCGACAGCTATGGCGCAATAATGCGTATTGACGAAGAACAAGTTCAGTTAATGAAGCGTCGTGGTGGCGTGGGTCATGACTTAAGTCACATCCGTCCGAAAGGAAGTCCGGTGAATAACTCGGCACTTACCTCGACAGGTTTAGTGCCTTTCATGGAACGTTACAGTAATTCTACACGCGAAGTTGCCCAAGATGGTCGCCGCGGAGCATTGATGTTATCAGTTAGTATCAAGCATCCTGATAGCGAAGCCTTTATTGATGCCAAGATGGAAGAGGGCAAAGTAACAGGTGCAAACGTATCGGTGAAGCTTGATGATGACTTTATGAATGCTGCCATCAACGACAAAACTTATGTTCAACAGTGGCCAATTGATGCAGAAAAGCCCAAGGTTCAGAAAGAGATTGAAGCCCGAAAACTATGGGAAAAGATAGTACATAACGCATGGAAAAGCGCAGAACCTGGTGTGTTATTTTGGGATACAATCATCAAAGAGAGTATTCCTGACTGCTATGCAGATTTAGGTTTCCGCACAGTTAGTACGAATCCATGTGGCGAAATCCCACTATGTCCCTATGATTCTTGCCGTCTTTTAAGTATCAATCTCTATAGTTATGTGGAGAAACCCTTTACAAAAGAGGCACGCTTTGATTTCGAAAAGTTTAAGAAACACGTTCAGTTTGCTCAGCGAATCATGGATGATATTGTTGACTTGGAAATGGAAAAGATCAACCTTATCATTGAAAAGATCAAACAAGACCCTGAAAGCAATGAGGTGAAAGATGCCGAATATCACCTTTGGGAGAAAATAAAACGTAAGAGCGGAATGGGGCGTCGTACAGGCGTTGGCATCACTGCAGAAGGTGATATGCTTGCCGCTTTGGGGTTACGCTATGGTACTCAGGAGGCAACCGACTTCTCTGTATTGGTTCATAAGACGCTGGCCTTGAATGCATATCGTTCATCTGTGACGATGGCTAAAGAGAGAGGAGCATTTGAAATCTATGACGCGAAGCGCGAAAGCAATAATCCTTTTGTGCTAAGAATTAAGGAAGCAGACCCTGAACTCTATGCAGATATGCAGCAATATGGGCGTCGCAACATCGCTTGTTTAACCATTGCACCGACCGGAACGACTTCATTGATGACGCAAACTACCAGTGGTATTGAGCCCGTTTTCATGCCAGTGTACAAAAGAAGACGTAAAGTTAACCCGAATGATGCCGATGTTCACGTTGACTTTGTAGACGAAGTAGGTGACAGTTTCGAGGAGTATATCGTCTATCATCGTAAGTTTTTGAAGTGGATGCAAGTCAATGGATATGACACAGAGAAGCGTTATAGCCAGGAAGAGATAGATAATCTTGTTGCAAAGTCACCTTATTATAAAGCTACAGCCAATGATGTTGACTGGTTGATGAAGGTGAAAATGCAAGGCGCTATACAGAAATGGGTCGACCATAGCATTTCAGTGACCGTCAATTTGCCTAATGATGTGGACGAAACTCTTGTGAATCGTCTCTATGTTGAAGCCTGGAAGAGTGGTTGTAAAGGCTGTACCATCTACCGAGATGGTAGTCGTGCCGGCGTAATGATATCCGTTTCAAAGAAAGATAAGAAGAAAGGTACACATGCAGAAGGTGCAGAAGTGCGCGAGGAAGAACCCAAAGAGAAAGATTGTAAGCAACCCGAAGTGACGGAAGTACGCCCAAAAGAGCTCGAATGTGATGTCGTTCGATTCCAAAACAACAAAGAAAAGTGGGTGGCATTCGTAGGCTTACTCAATGGCTATCCTTATGAAATATTCACTGGTTTGCAGGACGATGAGGAAGGAATTGTATTGCCTAAGAACATCACTAAAGGCAAAATCATCAAGTCAACGCTTGAAGATGGCACGCATCGCTATGACTTTCAGTTCGAGAATAAACGCGGATATAAGACTACAGTAGAAGGATTGAGCGAAAAGTTTAATCCAGAATACTGGAACTATGCTAAGTTAATATCGGGCGTTTTGCGTTATCGCATGCCAATAGATCACGTGATGAAGCTCGTAAGTTCTTTGCAATTGAAAGATGAAAGCATTAATACTTGGAAGAATGGAGTAGAGCGTGCTTTGAAGAAATACATCATTGATGGAACCAAAGCGAATGGACAGAAGTGCCCAGTATGCGGACATGAGTCACTCGTTTACCAGGAAGGATGTCTCATTTGCACGAATTGTGGCGCCAGTCGATGCGGTTAACATCGCGTGAAGAGAATTGAATCATGATGAAAATCAGAAATAGTTATATATTTCTTAACGGCCTGCGGTTTCATGCTTTCCATGGTGTGATGCCGCAGGAACGTTTAACTGGGAATGATTATCGAATCGATTTAAAGATTAACTACCCGTTGGATGATGCTGTTGTTACAGACGAAGTAGAAGACACTTTGAACTATGCAACGATTTATCAACTAACAAAACAGGAGATGGAAAAACCGAGTAAGCTCGTTGAAAACGTTGCTTATAGGATTGCAAAAAGCCTCATTGACCACTCCCCTACTATCAAAGAAGTCTACATTAAAGTAGCCAAGTGTAACCCACCAATGGGAGCTGACACAGCAGGTGCAGGCGTAGAACTACACATAATAAACGAAAAAACTGAATGAAACTCAAGGTTTTATGACATTTTTTCATTAACTTTGTCACCCGATATAATGGTTTTATGCGTAGAAAGAAAGTATTCTTCCTGATAACTATGTTATTGTTTGCCGTACAACTCACGGCGGCAAACCGTAAGTTTACACTCGTAATAGATGCCGGACACGGTGGAACTGACCACGGTGCACCTGGTGCTTACTCCAAAGAAAAAGACTTAACACTCAAGTATGCGCTTGCTTTTGGGAAATATGTAGAAGACAATTGTCCCGATGTTAGAGTGATATATACACGCAAAACCGATGTTTTCGTGACCTTAGCTGACCGTGCTGACATCGCAAATAAAGCCAATGCAGACCTCTTTTTATCGTTCCATATCAATGCCGTTACAGGCTCTCGAGCTGCTCGTGGCTTTCAAAGTTGGACATTAGGTCGTGGAGAACACTCAGGGGATCGAGGCATAAAAGCCAACCTTGATGTAGCAAAACGCGAGAACTCTGTAATGTACTTAGAGAAAGATTACAAAACCGTCTATAAAGGTTTTGATACAAACTCGGCGGAAAGCGATATCATGTATGAGTTTATTGCGGATAAAAACAGAGAGAAAAGTGTTGAACTTTCCCGCCTACTTCAACAGTATGTGTGTGCCTCAACGGGTCGATCTAACGGCGGATCTCACCAAAACAATCTCGCCGTTCTACGCTTAACATCAATGCCAAGCTGTCTTTTGGAGTTGGGATTCATATCTACTCCCGACGAAGAAGACTTCTTAAATAATGATTCTTCAGTAGCCTTGTATGTGAAAGGTGTATTTAATGCCTTCATGAAATATAGGCAACGCTACGATAACGACTTTAGCGTTCCGTTCAAACCCGTAAAAGAAGAGGTTACCATTCCACAGATTGTACCTACAGACTACCAAGGTTCGACCACGGAAAAGCCAGCAAAACGCAAGAAGCAACGACGTGTAGAAGTCAAGTCTGAAGAGGCAAACAACAACACCGATAAAGTTGAACAGCCACGCAAGGAGACTGCAATCGCTGTACCAAATAAGCAAGAAAAGGATAAGCCTGTATTCAAAATACAACTCTTTACCAGTCCAACCATCTTGAAAAATGACGATAAACACTTCAAAGGTTTGACGAATATAGAGTCGTATAAAGAAGGTATTTACAAATACACTTACGGCGCTTCAACTAATTATAACGAGATTTTCAGACTACGAAAACAAATACTTGACAAGTTCCCCGATGCCTTTATTGTCGCTTTTAAGAATGGAAACAAAATGGATATCAACGCAGCTATCAAGGAATTTAAGCAGAGAAGATAACAGCATTTCGTAGAAATAATAGCATCACTCAATTGAAAAGATAACGCTATTCAACGCATAAAGTAAAAAAGTTAAGATTAAAATATGAAACTAACAAAGGAAATCAAGATTGCACTGGTAGCCATAGTAGGTATCCTTGTGCTCTTTTTTGGACTCGAGTTCCTAAAGGGAATGTCGCTATTCTCTAACGATAATACTTATTATGTGTCGTTTAAGGACATCAGTGGACTATCTTCTTCCAACCCCATCTATGCCGATGGATACAAAGTTGGCGTTGTAAAGCATATCCAATATGACTATGATCGCGGCGGAGATATACTCGTTCAGATTGATGTTAACAAGGATCTTCGCATACCAAAAGGTAGTTCTGCCGAGATAGAAAGCGACATTATGGGCAACGTTAAGATGAATTTGCTCTTGGCAAACAACCCTCGTGAGCGTGTGAATCCAGGCGAAACTATCATTGGTGCAAAGAATAATGGTCTCATGGGTAAAGTTGCAGGACTTCTCCCTTCAGTAGAAGTGATGCTGCCAAAGCTTGATAGTATTCTTACAAATCTCAATGCTTTACTCGCCGATCCGGCTTTAGCGAACTCATTACACAATATAGAAGGCATCACAAACAACCTCAATACATCGAGTAAACAGCTAAATGTTCTCATGGCAAGTCTTAACAAAAATGTTCCTCAAATGATGCATAAGGCGAACAGTACGCTATCAAACACCGACCGACTTACAGCCAATTTAGCTCGTCTTGACGTGGCAAATACACTCGCACAAGTAGACCAAACAATCGCTAATCTCAAGGGATTCACAAACCAACTCAATAGTCGTGAGGGTTCATTGGGACTGCTTATGCACGATGCTTCCTTGTATAACAACCTCAACAAAACCATGCAGTCAGCCGACTCTTTGTTGATAAACGTGCGTCAACATCCAAAGCGTTACGTTCACTTCTCACTCTTTGGAAGGAAAGATAAATAATAGATTGCAGATTAAATAAAAAGCATCTAAATTATAAACGCAAATGTTTCACGGCTTCTGATAACACTCAGGAGCCGTTTTATTATGCCATTTTTTTTCGCCTTTAATCACGTTTCACATCATAAAATAAATCTACTTAAAAAGCGATATAACGCATTTAGAATCAGAATCTTATAATCTTGCAAACGTAAAAAGCACTGAATCATCCCGCGAAACATATAACTTCACATATATGAATGAGTTAACCAAGCTTATCAAAAAACATTCATGAGATAGATTTGCCTATCTGATATTCTTTTATTAACTTTGCAGTCACGACGCAATAAAAGGTCGAAAGACATACATTATTATATATACTAAATCACAAATGAAAGTGAGTCCTGATAGCAGTTGGGGCAAAGCAGTTGCGCTCATCAAGCAAAACGTTACGCAACAGCAATTTGAAACCTGGTTCAAACCTATCGTTTTTGAACATTACGACAAGGAAAAGAAGACCATCTTAGTTCAAGTTCCCAGCTTGTTTGTTTATGAGTACTTGGAAGAAAACTTCTTAGCATTACTCAAAACGGTTCTCTATCGCACGTTTGGCGAGGGAGCTCAGCTCACGTATCGTGTCGTAACAGATAAAGAACACAAACTAACTCAGGACTTAGAAGCCGATGGTGACGACGCGGAACCAAGCAAAAAACAGCAAGAGACAAAGCTTTCTCCGTCGTCAAAAGACGATACTCAGGTCGCAGATATAGACACTCAACTCGATCCTCACCTTAATTTCAAGAACTATGTTGAGGGAACCAGCAACAAACTTGCACGCAGTTTAGGACTCTCTATCGCTGAACATCCGGCACAACCACAGTTCAATCCTATGTTCATCTATGGCCCATCGGGATGTGGAAAAACGCATCTCATCAATGCCATTGGCCTTCGTTGCAAACAGCTTTACCCTGAAAAGCGCGTACTTTACATAAGCGCGAGGCTCTTTCAAACGCAATTTGTCGACGCCAACTTCCATGGATCAATCAACGATTTCATTCGATTCTACCAAACAATCGACATGCTTATTGTTGACGATATACAGGAATGGGTCAATGCAACGAAGACACAAGACACCTTCTTTCACATCTTTAATCACCTCTTTCGCAACGGAAAACGAATGCTTTTGGCCAGCGACAGACCGCCTGTTGACTTAAAAGGCATGAACGAACGACTCTTAACACGATTCTCTTGCGGTTTGATTGCCGAACTTGAAAAGCCAAATGTCGAACTATGTACAGACATTTTAAAGAGTAAAATACGTCGAGACGGCCTGCATATTCCCGATGAAGTAATTCAGTTTATCGCTTCAACTGCTAACGGAAGTGTGCGTGATCTTGAAGGCGTTATCAACTCGTTGCTGGCTTATAGCGTTGTATATAATAGCGATATTGACATGCGTTTGGCTGAAAGAGTTATCAAACGGGCTGTTAAAATCGATGATAACCCGCTCACGGTTGACGAGATTCTTGACACAGTTTGCAATCATTTCAGCGTCACACAGACTGCCGTGAATAGCAAAAGTCGTAAGCGTGAGCTTGTCACAGCACGCCAAGTAACGATGTATTTGGCTCAGAAATACACAAAAATGCCGGCTGCTCGCATCGGAAGATTAGTCGGAAATCGCGATCATTCCACGGTAATTCATAGCTGCACGCAAGTAGAAAACCGATTGAAAATAGACAATACATTCAAAGAAGAGATTAATTCCATCGAGACTTCTTTTAAACTTAAGGCGTAAAAATCAGGCATTTCAAAACAGAAAGGCATTGAATCATTACGCTGAAATCCCTTGTCTTCAATAGTCTTATTTATATAAATCAGAAGAAACTCTGGCTTCTTTAGCCAGAGTTTCTTTGGTTATCATATCATGAAATAAAATAAATGGTATCATGAAATATATGATTCAAAAACACAACTCGTAGCGAGTCGCTCCACTACCGAATGCAAACGCTCTTGCAATTAGACCCATTTTATGCGATGAAATGACGCAAATTACACGATAAAATGACGCATTTCGTGTTGTGAAATGACGCAGTCTAAGCGGCGATTTAAGTTTAACGCTGAAGGCATTGCACTTTAACCACTCAGGAGTGGCCGTGCTTTCCTTCATCAATTACTATCAAAACATGTGATAAGACGAAAGAAAAGGTGACACCGTTTGAAATCATTTGCAGCACGTTTTCATTCAATTATATTATTACTCCCTATCAAATGAAGGAGCAAGTTGATGAGAATGTTCGGCTGCTTTGCCTTCAAACGTAAGATAAACCATATAAAAACCATCGGCATGGAAAGTGACTTCGTTGCCTGAAGCCTCATTCAATGTGCCCTGCCAAAGTGCATCATACGCATAAGACTGCCACAAAAGGCCCTCACTTTCGAGTCGTTTGCAACCGAAATTAAAGATACTTATCTGCTGGTGGGCAAAGGTTTTGAAACAACTTTCGCCACAAGTGGGAATAAAATATCCATGGTCTGTAATCATGATGGGTTGCAAATGAAAAGATGAATAATAGCGCATCATGAGCGAAATATTACCCAACGTATGGTCTTCTCGCTTGCCTGTACATCCCAAATAAGCTACCTTTGCACCCTCTTTGAACGCAGAAAGCGACATCAAATAACGTGTGGCCTTCGTCAAATCATTATCATCCTGTTCTGCAACATGAATGAAATGAAGACGTGATTTCAAACTATCGGGAAGACTGTCTCCATCACCTATCACCGTCATTCGATGTGCCTCTACCCCATCATTCACAAGAGATTGTGCCGCTCCATCACATACAATGAGATGCGAAGCATGCTGAATGAGCGTATGACAAGCCTTGTTTTGAGGGTAAGAACCATTAGCAACAATGACGGCATCAAAGCGACTTTGTTCGTTGATAAGAGGGTAACTATTCATATTGTTGATGCATTATACGTTTCCATTTGCAATAACCTGCGACGGCAATCACTACATACAAGCCATAAAGTCCAGCCTTAAAGGGTATTCCTTTGATGATATAGAGATAGCAACTGATAACATCTACGACAATCCAAAAGCCCCATTGCTCGATATATTTACGTGCAAGAGCCCACAAACCGACAAAACTCAGCGCATTGGTAAAGGCATCTAACAACGGAACGGATGAGTTAGTGTAGGTTCGTAACACCCAATAGGTAGCCCCCCAAGCCACAAAGAAAAACACAATTGCAGGCAGATAGAGCCGCCGATGCATGTGCGTGATGGGGAGTTCTTGGCCTTCTTGTTGTCCATGTTTACGCCCAAAGCGCCACACTATGAAGCCATACAGGGCGGCAAATGTATAATATACTGCCATGCCGGCATCCCCATAGAGACCATGAGTGTAGTAAAGCCAAACGTCAAGTAATGGCATGAGGATGCCAACCGCCCAGAGATAAATGCTTGCCCGATATTCTAACACGATATAGATAAGGCCTAAGAACGTTGTCAGAATATCGAGCCAATGGAGTGATAAGAATGCTGTCATCTTAGAAAGTGATGCTTAAATGCGCCAGAAAGTTAAGGGGTGCCTGCGGAGAATAGGCTGATTCTGTCTTAGTTTCCTTTCCGTTGTCATCATAACCTGCGCTGGCATAGCCGTTCGTGAAATACTTTTCAGAGAACAGGTTGTATATCGTTGCGCCAATAGTAATGGCTTTTACTGACCTCATCGTAAACGTATAACTGAGGTTTAAGTTTGAGATGAAGTAGCCATCAAGCATAAGATGGCGGTTGTTATCATTCGTCATATACTGCTCTCCGATATATTGGCTTTGCAAAGATGCTTCAAAACCATGACTGTTAAACGTGAAAATGTTGTTGAAAATGAGGTCAGGGGAGAAGCTAAGGTGGGTAGTTCCGAAACTAAGAGCCTTGTTATTATTACTCGTTACAGTCCAATCCATGGCACGATTACGGCTGAAAGTGGCATTCATATCCCATCGGAAGCAGTCAAAAGGCTTCCAAGCGCTTTGTAATTCGATGCCTTCGCGATAGGAACTTCCTACATTTCGGTGAATCATCTCACCGATAGCATTTCGCTCTCCCGTTAAAACGAACTGGTCTTTATAGGCCATGTAGTAGAGGTTTAGGCCTGCACTGAACCTCATGGCTTGGTATTTATAACCCAATTCCCAATCGTTCATGCGCTCAGCACGTGGCTTTGGGTCGGGATTTCCCTCGAAATCATTGCGCACAGGCTCACGATGTGAGAGCGACCAAGAGCCATATAGCGCATGGTTAGCATTGATTTGCCAGAAAAGTCCAGCCTTTGGATTAAGGAATTTGTAGTGTTCGTCGTAACGCCAACCTATAGAAGGCGACGCCGTATATTTGTCTTCAGGATTCTCTATGCGGTAAGTGATATAACGATATTGTAGATCTGCATAGGCATTCAGCCCCTTAATAAGCTCATAATTGACCTTTCCGTAGATGCTGTTTTCATTCTTTTCAGCCTTGTTTCGATAGTATTCATTGTCTGGATAGTTGGTAACAACAGGATTGATGACGCTGATGAGCGTTCCGAAATGGCGTCCGTTGTAATGGTTTATGGCTCCACCGAGCGATGCTTCAAGTCGATTTTGCTTATAATTCAAGGCATATACGCCACCAAAGAAGTCATTTCGCAAATTCTTTCGACGGATAAGGTCAGACTTCAAGCCTGTAGTTGTGAGTCCATATTTGGCAAGTTCCTGATCTACCATATATTGTTCGTAATATCCAAAGCCTGCCGTGTAGTGCAAAGCAGCACTGAAACTGAAGTGGTTTCCAAGCAATTGGTTCCAAATTAACTGGTAGTTTTGCTGATGATAATTGTCTGTTTGATTGCTATAGTAACGTGTAATTCCCTTGTCATCTACGTATTCTCCGCTCGGGTTATAACGCCTTCCGTGTTGCTTCATCTGCTCTTTTGTGGCGTAATCCCATGCCATATACGTCTTCTCTATACCGTTAAAGGTTAGCAATTTGATAAGCGTATTGTCGGAAGTATAAGCACCTTGCATGAAATATGAATTAAGTTGGCTTGTGGCGCGGTCTATATAACCATTACTTCCGATATTAGAAAGCCTGCCATCAAAGCTCCAATGGCCTGCCAAAAGACCAGAACCGAAGCGTAAACTCTCTTTATGCGTGCCGTAACTGCCTGCAGAGGCGTTGAGATTCAAGTAAGATTGCAACGAAGGTGCATCCGTTTGCATGTTTATTGTGGCTCCAAACGCGGCACTACCATTGGTAGATGTGCCGACACCTCGCTGTATTTGAATGTCTTTAACGCTTGACATGAAGTCGCCCATATTAACAAAGAACACTTGAGAACTCTCTGCATCATTCAATGGAATGCCGTTAGCAGTGAAGTTGATACGGCTTGGATCTGTTCCTCTTACCTTCAAAGAAGTGTATCCAATGCCGTTACCTGCATCACTGGTTGTAGTGATACTCGGTGTAAGAGCAAGCAAAAAAGGAATGTCTTGACCATGATTTAACTTCTTGATTTGATTCTTGTCAAGAGATGAGTAGGCCATAGGAGTATGCTTTCCGGCACGAGTTGAGGTGACGGTCACATCGTGTAGTTCATACGTTTTCAGCGTATCGACAGTTTCGTTTGTGGCATAACACTGCATGGTAGCTATGGAAGCAAGCATCAGCATGTGTAGTTTTCTGTTCATATTTAAGTGTTTTTAAAGAATAATTTATATCCAACAACAATAAACATACAGGCGAACAGCATGCATAAATGTATCATTACATCTTACAAAAGAACTCGTGGAATAATCTCATCCCTGCGTCGGCATTATCCGTTTCAGGTTCCATGGGTTTGTTCTCAGCATCCGCAAACGCGGTAGCACCCCGTATGTCACGTCTTCATTTGACTATAGAAGACGTGTGCAAAGATACATTTTTGAATTTAAATACACAAATTTTATGTCACAATTTGTTTATAATCGTGCAAAAAATAATATTACTTCTCAAAGCATAGGCTATCAAATCAGCCTTAAAAATAATTGAAATATAGTTTAGATTTCAGTGCGATATTGACGTGGAGAGACTCCCGTGTGACGCTTAAAGAACTTACAAAAGCTACTCAATGAAGGGAAATTGAACTCATTGGCAAGTTGAGTTAGTGTCTTATTTGAATAGCGTAACTCCACTTGTATAGCCGAAACTGTGGCCCGATCAATCCAAGTCTTCGCCGTTTCTCCCGTTTCTCGCTTAACCACCATACTGAGATGATGACTTGACATGCAAAGCGTTGACGCATAATAGGTCAGTTCATGCTCCGTATTTGCTTTCTGATTAACTAACTGAATGAATGCTTCCGACTGCTGTTTCCCTAAGGACCAGTTCTTCTGTGGAGCCACAAAGTCTTGATCATAAAGCATTTGTGCGAAGTTAAGTGCAGCCACAAAGAGGGTATTTAAGGCTTTATTCTTGTCGCCATACGATAGCTTTGACAAGCTCATTAGCGTGTTAAGATAGTCTTGAAAGACTTTACGCTCGTTGTCAGAAAGGTGTAGTTTGAAACAAAGACCAGGGTTTCTAAAGAGTGGAGGCATATCCAAGCCGAAGAGTTGACGTAGATATTCCTCGGTCAAAGCAAAGCCTCCAAAGCGTGTATCGGGTGTAAACGAATCATCTTCTACAACACTTCCCCAGTTGATAAATATCAAATCACCTACCTCACAAGGGTAAGATCGCGAGTTAACTACAGGGCAACAAGCTCCTTGTTTGACTATAGCCATGCGCATACAATCCATTCTTACGGGTGCATTTTCAGCGATAATAGCTTGAAAGAAAGGGCTACTATTCGTGAAAGCTGTGTAATCTGAGGTAACAACATAATCCCCTTGAGCGGGATATTTCGTTGCTTGTAGTTGGTCAGTAAGTTCCTTCAGTGAGGCAATCGAAGGCATCTTGTTCGGGTTGTCTTTCATAATTGGTGGTCGAAATGATTGTTGTAAAGGTACGAAAAAATTCAATACAGAAGATTATTTTACTTGATTTTAACATAAAAAAGACTCTACTAATATTCTATTTTATCCCAATTTGGGAGGTAAAATACCCCAACTCGGCTCTATTTTCATGCATTTATACGAAAAAGGAAACATTACATACGATTTTGACAACGGCAGTTTAAGGAATTGTTAGTACTTTTACGCCTACAAAATCAACTTTAGAGGATGCACGACTAATTAAATTTTTATACTCATATAAGTCCAAATGATAATTAAGTATCACTTAAGGTGAAATTATAGTGGTAGCTATAAATGGGAAAAGATCCATCGAGATGATGGGTCTTTTTTTTGTTTTCATGAGCTTGAATGAAACTAAACCTAAGCCCGAATGAAGCTAAAACCAAGTTCGTAGATATCTAAACCTAAGCCTGAATGAAACTAAAACCAAGTTCGTATGTATCTAAACCTAAGCCCGAATGAAACCAATCTGAGGCTCGAACAAATCAAATCGCGACACAAACTGACTTTACACCTTATATATATAGAAGCCTTGCAACAAACCAAATAGGTCATTGCAAGGCTCCTTTTGCTTTATTTCCACTTATCTCAACAAAGCGATTATGCAATCGTTACAAACAAAACGCTACACGACAAGCCTGCTGAGACAAGGAAATCTCTTTTATTTTGTGCAGTTACAAGGCGTCCATGGTTTCAATTCCTTAAAGAAATCATGTCCTTTATCGTCTACAAGTATGAAGGCAGGGAAGTCTTCTACGCGAATCTTCCATACTGCTTCCATTCCCAATTCAGGATATTCCACACACTCAATGCTCTTGATGCAGCTCTGAGAAAGCACCGCAGCAACGCCTCCAATGGTACCCAAATAGAAGCCACCATGCTTTTTACATGCATCGGTTACAACCTGAGTACGGTTTCCTTTGGCTATCATCACGAGCGAACCACCATGCTCTTGGAACTCATCTACATAGGGATCCATGCGGTTTGCAGTAGTAGGCCCCATAGAACCACAGGCATATCCTTCTGGAGTTTTAGCCGGACCAGCATACAAAACAGGGTAATCCTTAATGTATTGAGGTAGATCTTCGCCCGCATCTAAACGCGCTTTGAGTTTTGCATGGGCTATATCTCTTGCAACAATAATAGTTCCTTTGAGGTTAACTCGAGTGCTTACAGGATACTTTGTGAGTTCCGCACGCACGGCATCCATGCCTTTATCCAAGTCAATCTCAATGCCCTTAGCTCCTTCTCCAGGCTTTCTATACTCCCCAGGGATAAGTTCTGACGGATTCATTTCCTTTTTTTCAAGCCATATTCCATCTGCATTGATCTTCGCTTTGATGTTTCTGTCGGCCGAACAACTAACTCCCATGCCGATAGGACAACTTGCTCCATGACGTGGAAGACGTATAACACGGATGTCATGTGCAAAGGCTTTGCCACCAAACTGGGCGCCAAGACCAATCTTATGAGCCTCTTCAAGAAGCTTGTTCTCAAGATCTATGTCTCTGAAAGCACGTCCTGTTTCGTCTCCTGTGGTAGGAAGATTGTCGTAATATTTAATAGATCCGAGCTTAACTGTAAGCAGATTCTTCTCTGCTGAAGTACCACCCACAACGAAACAAATATGATATGGTGGGCAAGCGGCAGTGCCAAGACTCTTCATTTTCTCTACCAAGAACGGCAAAAGTGTACCTTCATTCTGGATAGTTGCTTTCGTCATAGGATAGAAGTAGGTTTTATTTGCAGAGCCACCACCCTTTGCTACCATCACAAAACGATACTCGTCACCTTCTGTTGCCTCTATATCTATCTGCGCCGGAAGGTTACATTTCGTGTTAACTTCGTCATACATGTTCAAAGGTGCATTCTGAGAGTAACGCAGATTGTCTTCAGTGAACGTGTTATACACACCTTTTGACAAGGCCTCTTCATCCTCAAAGCCAGTCCAAATCTGCTGACCTTTCTCGCCATGGATAATCGCTGTACCCGTGTCTTGACAGAAAGGAAGAATACCTTTGACTGCAGTCTCAGCATTACGAAGGAATTGTAACGCTACATACTTATCGTTTTCAGAAGCTTCCGGGTCACGAAGTATGGCGGCAACCTGCTCATTGTGCGCCCTACGTAGACTGAATTCTACATCGTGAAACGCTTGTTGTGCAAGATAAGTTAAGGCTTCCTTTGACACCTTCACAATCTGTTTGCCTTCAAATTCGCTTGTGGTCACACCTTCTTTCGTCAGAAAACGATACTCAGTATCATCCTTTCCAACTTGAAACATCGGTGCATACTTGAATTCAACTTTGTTTGCCATAATGTTTTTTGTTTATATATTGTTTCGAATTTCCAATTGAATAACCTCTGCAAAGGTATAAAAAAACTATGTAACGCATGGCGAATTTCACCTTTTTCACACTCTCAATCGGTCTTATTTTAATGCATTGTTTCTACCCCTTTAATGCCTTTTAGACACGAAATGACTATATCTATCATTCAATTACCACTATAACAACGAAACAAAGTGACGCAGATTAGTCAGTGATTTGAGGCATTTCACCGCACAAAATGCCTCAAAACACCTGCTCATTTGAGGCATTTTATCATACCAATGCAGGGCCTTTGCATAACTAACTCATTGACAACGCACTAAAAAAGAAAGTGTATAACATCACAACATGATTCGATGTTGCTAATATCGAATATTTTATGTAACTTTGTTTCCATTGACATCAGCTAATAAAATAAATATGAATACATTGCAAAACAGAAAAACTATCAGGAAATATTCAGCCAAAGAGGTTAGTGATTCACTGCTGAACCGATTATTGGAAACGGCCGAACGCACACCCACCATGGGCAATTTGCAACTTTATAGTGTTGTGGTGACGCGTCAACAAGAGGGTAAAGAGCGTTTGGCTCCAGCCCATTTTCATCAGAAAATGGTAACAGAAGCACCTGTAGTACTAACGATTTGCGCCGATTTCAGACGTACTTCACTCTGGGCGGAGCATCGAAAAGCAACACCGGGCTATGCAAATTATCTCTCGTTTATGAACGCAGCAACGGATGCTTTGCTTTACACGCAGACCTTATGTAACCTTGCTGAAGCTGAAGGTTTAGGCACTTGTTTTCTTGGAACGACACTTTACACGCCACAAATGATTATCGATGCGCTCCAGCTTCCACGCTTGGTATTCCCTGTTGCAACTATAACCATGGGATGGCCTGACGAAAATCCGGAGTTAACAGACCGTCTTCCGCTGCATGGAATCGTGCATCAAGAGTGCTATAAAGACTATAATGCTGACGCGATTGATAACATTTATCACGACAAAGAGGCGCTATCCGAGAACCAAAATTTCGTGAAAATAAACCATAAAGAGACGTTGGCGCAGGTGTATACTGATATCCGTTACACGAAAAAAGATAACGAATCGATGAGTAAAGGATTCTTAGAAGCGTTGCGGAAGCAGGGGTTTTTAGGAGTTGACGAGTAGACAAGTTGACGGGTTGACAAGTTATTTGCTAACTTATAAAACAAGAGTTTTGCAGTGTTTCCTATTAAAAGTTGACGGGTAAACAAGTTATTTGCAAACTCAAATAACAAGAGTTTTGTAGCGTTTTCTATTAAAAGTTGACGGGTTGACAAGTTATTTGTTAACTTAGATAACAAGAGTTTTGCAGCGATTCCTATCAAAAGTTGACGGGTTGACAAGTTATTTGCAGACTTATAAAATAAGAGTTTTGCAGCATTTCCTATCAAAAGTTAACGGGTTGACAAGTTGTTTGCTAACCAATAGCCAACTTGTTTACCCGTCAATCGTTATTAAGGACGGTCGTAAACGCATGTATTTTTATAGGTAGACGAGTTGACAAGTTATTGTTAAAGGTTCAAATAACATGTCTACCCGTTTACAGTCAACTTGTCAACTCCTCCACTTGTCAACCTCTCCCCTTACTCCAAAACGATTGGTTTGTATTTAGGTACGAGTAGTTTCATGATACTCCAGCCGATGAGATAAGCCACAGCACAGATACAAAAGACTATCATGTAGCCAGCAGGCTTGCCTTCAAAGCCCATGAAAGAGAACGAAGCACCTTGCGCTTCCGCATAGGTGAAGAGCATACCCGAGCCTTTATTAATCATAAACGAACTCACTCCACCTGCCATTGCGCCTATACCGGTGATGGTAGCTATCGTTGATTTAGGGAACATATCGCCTATAGTTGAATAGAGATTTGCCGACCATGCCTGATGTCCTGCACCCAAAAGACCAATAATTATGGCTGGCCACCACGGACTATATGCACCAAGTGGCTGGGCAAAAAGTCCCAAAATAGGGAAGCAAGCGAAGATAAGCATCGCACGCATGCGACCGATATAGGGATTCATTCCTTTCTTATCAACGAAATATGTGGGCAGATATCCACCGCCAATACTAAGGAGTGTGCAGATAGCATAAAGCGTAAAGACTAACGATATGCCCATGGTGGAATCGCTCTTATAGCCATATTGGTCAGAGAAATAGGCCGGAGCCCAGAACAAGAAGAACCACCACACGCCATCAGTCATGAACTTTCCAACAATGAATGACCATGTTTGCTTGTATGAAAAGCATTTCATGAAGCTGATAGTATGCTCATTTTCATCCTTCTTTTCAATCTGTTCCATCGATGAAAAGTTACTATCCTGCTCAATATAACATAGCTCTGACTTGTTAACATGCTTGCTTTTAGCCGGTTTTTCATAAAGCCATAGCCAGAAACCCATCCAGATATAGCCCAAGACGCCTATGATAATAAAGGCCATTTCCCAACCCCATGCACGAGCAAGTAATGGAATTGTGGCTGGCGCAGCTAAGGCTCCGACCGATGCTCCGCTATTAAATATCGAAGTAGAAAAGGCCCTATCCTTCTTAGGAAAGTACTCGGCAGTGACTTTTATGGCTGCCGGGGAGTTGCCAGCTTCACCAACTGCCAAGATCAAACGACACGAAAGGAACAGCCAAACGCTTATCGTGGCGATGGCAACTGCAGCAGAACTCCCCGCTTGTACTAAGCGAAGAGCTTCTATACTGCCGTATCCTTCTATCCGCATTGCTACCCATCCGCAACCCGCATGCATCACAGCACCAGTAGACCAGACAAGAATTGCAATGAGATATCCCTTCTTTGTGCCCATCCAATCAATGAACTTACCCGCAAAAAGATTGGCAATGGCGTAGAAAATAGAAAACAATCCCGTTATTGTTCCATAATCATCATCCGTCCAATGGAATTCAGGCGCAATGAAATCTTTCCAAGTTAACGACAAAACTTGACGGTCCATATAGTTGATTGTGGTTGCAATGAAGAGCAAAGCACATATCACCCACCGGAAGTTTGACATCTTTGCAGATTGTATTTCGTTCATTCTTATTTTCTTTAAAGAATTATTTTATTGAAGGAATCTTAACGACTTGCATGTCCGTATAAATCAAATTCTCTCCTGCCATGCCCCAAATGAACGTGTAATTACTTGTTCCTGCCGCACAATGTATACTCCATTGCGGTGAGATTACAGCCTGTTCATTGCTCAACCAGATTGGTCTTGTCTCTTGAGGCTCACCCATTACGTGGAGAATCTTTTGACTTTCCGGCAAGTTATAATAGAAATAAGCTTCCATTCTGCGCATATGTGTGTGGGCAGGCATAGTATTCCACACCGAGCCTACATTGAGTTCAGTGATTCCCATCTGTAATTGACACGTGTGAACTCCTGCAACTCCGTCGATAATCATTTGGTGAATAACGCGGTCATTGCTTTCTTTCAGCGAACCAGCCTTTATGTTTTTGGCCTCCTTTAGCGTCACTTTCTTCGTTGGATAGGATTGATGTGCGCAAGCACTATTCATATAAAACTTTGCAGGATGACTTGGATCATCACTCGAAAGCACTATATCCTTATTGTTTTTCTCGTCAGCTCGCCCCACATAAAGCGCCTCTTGGAATCCCAATTCATAGCTTTTTCCATCCACAATAACCGTGCCTTTACCTCCTACATTGATGATACCCAGCTCGCGATTATCAAGTAATCGTTGTTTGTCTTGAGGCTTATCAGTATGTAAAGGCTCAATAGATGTAAGACGAATTGGAGCAGTTGTGGGTTCAGCTCCACCGATTAAAAAGCGATCATACATGCTATACACCCAGTTAACTTCACCAGGTGAGAACACCTTTTCTATCGCAAACTCCTTTCGAAGACGTTCCGTGTCATAATGCTTTGCGTCTTCTGGGTGGTTAGCCCACCTCACTTCATAATTCACTTGTGCCATACTTACGGTTGCACTAAGGCCTAAAACCAAGGTTAATAATGTCTTTTTCATATTTAATCTGCATTTTTTTCACTCGCAATAATCCTGCGTCGATTGAATAACATCAGTGCTATTGTCACACAAATTAACAATACCATGCCAACGTATTTCAATGAAGCAGTCGCTTTATAGATAGCCCATCCAAAGAAACTTGAGGCAAAATCAAGTGCACCTCCCAAGAAACCATCAGGTATTTTGGCTGCTTTGTCGCCCGTTTCTGCATAGACTGAGGCTGCAGCTTGCGTGAAAGCAGGAGCCATATCCGTAACAAAATAGAGGCCGAAAACAAGCACTACAAGTCCGATAATGAATGTTCTCACAACGTTTCCCTTTGTAAATGGCAACACCATTGGGAACAAATAGAACATCCCTGCCAATGAAGCTAACGGCAGAAATTGGTTTCCTGGCAAGAAAACGGCTAAGGCTAAGATGGTTGGAATGAGGAAAAGTGACACCACAAGTGTTGTGGGATGTCCAATCACTAAAGCCGGACTCATACCTATATAGATTCGTTTTCCTTTGAATTTCTTAGCTACAAGCGACTTCGTTCGTTCCGAAATAGGCATCAATCCATCGATAAACAACTTCGTGATTCGAGGGATTAGTTCCATCACAGCGCCCATAATCACACCCAAAGCCAACACATTTTTCACAATGCTTACCGTGGCATCTGTTGCCGTTGTGCCTGGAGCAGTCTTACGAAGTTCGTCTAAATAGCCCGCAAAGTTTGTGATATGGCCAGCTTCTCCGAATAGCGCTATCAGACCACCAACGATTACTCCCAGCACAAGAGGGTCGCCAAGTTCGCCAAACTTGCGTTTAAGTCCTTCGGCATCTATATCTAATTTATTAAAGCCTGGAATCTTTTTTAGAAGTTTATTGATAAGAAGTGCAAAGGGAACAAAGCTCTGACAGAACGGCTGAGGAATGGAAATACCTTCCAAATCATAATATTTTTGGAAACGTTCTGCCGTTAAGTCTGCAAAGACCAGCGTTATAATATAGCATACTATGGCTGCAAAATATCCCCAAAGTAGGCTTTCTCCCATCACAAAATAAGCCACTGCACCAATGAAAGCAAAGTGCCAATAGTTCCAAAGGTCAATGTTCACAGTGCGTGTTGTCTTTGTAATGAGCATTAAAAAGTTAACTCCTAAACACACAGGGATAATCAAAGCACCCACCGCAGTGTTATAAGCCACGGCAGCAGCTGCAGGCCATCCCATGTCAAAGACATTGAGTTGGAGATGATAAAAGTCTGAGATTGAACTCAAAGGCGTGTTGAAATTCGTCGTGAGTAAGGCCGTCACAACGCCCAATCCCACAAAGCCCACGCCAACATAAAGGCCCGATTTCAACGCTTTTCCAAAGCCCATGCCTATGCATATGCCTATGATTGTAAAGAGAATCGGCATCATCACACTCGCTCCAAAGCTGATGATGTAGCTAAAAATTTGTTCCATGTATTGGTTTTTCGATTTTAAGTTGTAGATTGTTTTCTTGATTTCAGCGTTTTCCACGCATTAAATGCAAAGTTAAACAAAGTTTTCTTATTACGCGTTCTTTTAAATGTTAGTTTTCTTTAAACAGCAAATTATGATTAGAAAAGCATGCAAAATCAAGCCTCTTTGAATCTAAACTCATCATAGAACGAAGGCTATAACCCATAAAACGAAGGCAAACAAAACTCTTTACAAATTCACTTCATAGAATCGTTCAGTTTTCATCAACCAACCACTTGCCTGCAAATACGCGAGTTTTAGGCCTCTTTCATAAATCATTAAATATCAATTGATTACACAAAACATCATGTTTTATACGCTAAAAAACCGAGAAAAACAGAAGGTTTTAAGCCATAAAATCTTGTGAAGTGAACCATTTTATGGCATCATTTGAGTCTAAACAACTCATGAAATGCCTAAAATCACCATGCAATTTGACGCATTTAACAATAGCTTATGACTAAAAACATGATTCCTTTAGACGCCAAACAGCATAAAACAAGGCTTTATCCACTTTCTTCTTCGCTATTTCACACCTTCTAAAGACCATATTTTTTGGTTAAGTTTCCTTACAAAACAACGTCTATTCTATTGTTCCCCACTCCATTCTTTGCCTTGAATGACATTCAAATCCTTTGCCATTCCGCCACCAATGTCCCTTTCCTCTATGCACAATATCCACAAAGAGGAAAGGAAAACAAAAGCGAATCAGCCTATAAAAATGTGCTTAATCTTGGAAATAAACACGCTTAACACGATTGCTTATGCCTGTAAGCACCTCGTAAGGAATCGTTCCAATGATGTCACTTAATACCGTAACAGGCAGATGATCGCCAAAGATTTCGACGCTATCTCCCTCTTTACAGTCGATGCCTGTAACGTCTATCATAGCTACATCCATACAGATATTGCCAACATATTCGGCTTTTTGTCCGTTGACAAGGCAGTAACCATGTCGATTACTGAGGTGTCTGTCGAGCCCATCTGCATAACCTATTGGGATAGCTCCTATCACACTGTCTCGCTCAAGGATAGTCTTTCGGCTGTAACCAATGCTCTCTCCGGCCGCGAGATGATGCAATTGAAGGATTGTAGTCTTTAATGTGCTGATGTTGTTTATAGTCTTATTGTTGCGCGGATTAATGCCATAGAGTCCCAATCCAAGTCTACACATATCCATTTGTCGGTCGGGGAAGTGCTCAATTCCAGCGCTATTGTCCATATGAAAGAGTATTTTGTGGTCGAAAGCACTTTGTAGTTTGGACGCTCCGAAAGTGAAAAGTTCAAATTGTTGGGCACTAAAAGCATCAAAATCATCGCAGTCTGAGCCTACAAAATGGCTGAAAACAGAACGTGGAATAATGGCATTTTGGTGCTTCAAACGACGTATAAGTTCATCCATATCCTTATGGGGATCAAAGCCAAGTCGATGCATTCCAGTGTCCAATTTGATATGAACGGGGAAACCAGTAATGCCTTCTTTCTCTGCTTCTTTAACCAAAGCATCAAGTAAACGGAATGAATATACCTCGGGTTCTAAGTCATAATCGAACATCGTCTTAAAGGCTGTCATCTCCGGATTCATAATCATGATATTACTGGTGATGCCATTTTTGCGCAGCGTTACACCCTCGTCAGCCACTGCAACGGCAAGATAATCAACGCGATGATCCTGTAAAGTCTTCGCAATCTCTACACTTCCAGCCCCATAAGCGTCGGCCTTAATCATGCAAACCAACTTGGTTTGTGGCTTCATAAATGAGCGATAGTGATTTAAATTCTTTACAACAGCGTTGAGATTCACCTCTAAAGTTGTCTCATGTACTTTCTGAACAAGGAGTTCTGTGAGTTGATCGAAGCCGAAACGACGTGCTCCTTTAATCAAGATTACCTCGTCATGGAGTTGTTTGAACACGTCACTTTCGATGAGGTTTTCAACGTTTTCAAAGAAGAATTTGTCTTTAATCGCGATAAGACCCGCATGAGATTGCAGCTCTTTTCCTACACCAATGAACTTCTCAATGCCACGTTGTTGGCATAGCTTTCCTACCTCTTTATAAAGTTCTTCGGTAGTCATTCCACTCTGATAGATATCACTTAATATCAAAGTATGACGGCGTCCTTGATGATCTGGACGTCGATTCATGAAGTCAAGGGCTATATCTAAGGAGTTAATATCCGAGTTATAACTATCATTTATGAGTGTACATCCATGCTGACCTTGCTTTACTTCGAGGCGCATGGCTATGGGTTCAAGTTGTAACATGCGTTCATCAAGCGCATCCTTACTAACTCCTAATGTCAACGCTACAGCCGCACAAGCAAATGAATTGGTGATAGATGCATCGTCGATAAAAGGTAATGAATACCAACTTTCTATACCTTTATATATATAGGTGACGGTGGTTGCCGTAGCTTTCTTTTCAATTGACTTGACAAAGAAAGGCGCATTGTGGTCTAAACACGACCAATACAGACGCTCACCCCTAAAATCTTCCAACGCGTTTACACAGTCACTGATGAGTGAATCGTCTCCATTATAGACGACAATCTTAGCATCATGGAACAAAACTAACTTCTCTTTACACTTCGCTTCCCTACTAACGAAGTTCTCTTGATGGGCATCTCCAAGGTTTGTTAGTACGGCAATGGTCGGCTGAATGATATCTCTTAGGGCCAACATCTCGCCAGGTTGGCTTATTCCTGCTTCGAAAACACCGACTTGACTATGCTCATTTAGCAACCAAACACTTAGTGGAACGCCCACTTGTGAATTGTAACTACGTGGTGAACGAGTAACAAACAAGTCGTCACTTAATAGCTGATTAAGCCACTCTTTGACCATAGTCTTGCCGTTACTTCCCGTGATTCCAACGATCGGAATGTTGAATTCGTCACGATGACGCTCGGCTAATCGCTGCAAGGATTCAAGCGAATCAACGACCTTTAAGAAGTTAGCTTGGGGATAATCTGAGGCATAATTGGCCGGCACTTCAGTCACAACGAAGTTCCGAACGCCTCGATGATAGAGCTCAAGTATATAGCGATGGCCATCGTTTCGGCCTGATTTAAGTGCAAAAAACAATGTTTCTTCGGGGAAACAAAGCGATCGACTGTCGGTCAAAATAAATCCAATCTTGGCGTCAGTTGAACCAAAACGACGCGCTCCTATTAGCGTTGTAACCTTTTCAATCGTGTATATCATCGTGTAAAATAAGTTATATTTGACTACAAATTTACTGCAATCCACTGACATATCAAAATAAAAGGCAACGAAATAAAGAGCTTTTCGCAAATTCTTTCAATTGAAAAAATAAGCTGTCCCGTATTGAAAAGCATACTCAATTCTATCTTTTTATGAAATAATAAAACTGAGATTATTGATTCAACAATAAGGAAAAATCTTATCAAACAACCCAAAAGAGCCGAGAAAATGATTCGTTCAACAACCTGCAAACAATCCAAAGACGGAATTAAGGCAATCCAAAGACGGCATAAAAGCACAGCGGTTAAGATACAAAAACAGCGCTGAATCACTTCAACGCTGCCTTTATTATTAGTTAATCACTATATTTTTCTAATAAAATGAGCGACGCTTTCGCTCGTGTTATCCATCAATTAATCTTATACCTAATAACTAATCCTATGAAAAATCAAACTAATCTTTAAACCTAAACAACTAAACCTAAATCTATATGTAAACCTAAACAATCTATTACCTAATGTCTTTTAGACAATGCAAAATTAGTAATTGTGTACGAACACGCCAAATAAATTCATGTTATTTTGCACACTTTTCATGATATTTTGATTTACATCAAAGAATGAGTAGAAACTCCTTACGATTCTTTACAACTTTTCACACGACATGGTTTGTTACAACTCATTTTCCATTATGCAGGAACTCATTATATCGAAACCGCCAAACAATTTCTGCCTTAAGGTCATTCTATGAGACACATACAATCTCATAACAAACCACTTTGTACGTATAAAGGTGGTCACGAACAAGAATTTGGGCTTCAAAACCTCATTAAAGATGATTAGATTCGATGCAAAATCGCACGAAAACACCATTAATTTACTTTCTGAAGGCAAAGAAACAGAAAAAACTTTGCGGTCTCAAAAGGCCATAATTGACACCATATTTCTTTACCTTATATATATAGAAACCTCGCAAAACTCGTGGATTTACGAGGAATTTCGTTATATATAGTATACTTTTTTATAATCTTTTTAACTTAAATCTTTTGGAAATCATCTTGAAACTTATTTACCTTTGCACCACAATTAGAGTTATAAATAATTTTAAAGAGAAGAGTTATGAAGAAGTTTTTAATGACTTTAGTAGCAGCTTTCGGGCTTGCAGTTAGTGCAAACGCACAGACTTATGTAGGTGGTGGTTTTAGTATCTTCGGTCAGGATAATGGTAACACCACTGTAACTACTTACAAATTTATTCCTGAAATTGGTTACAACTTCAACAAAGATTGGGCAGCTGGTGTTGCTTTCGGTTGGGAAGGTGCCAATAAAGGCAATGAAAAGAGCATTGAAGTAAACCCATATGCTCGTTACACTTTCCTTCATACGAAGTTCGTTAACGTATTCGTTGATGGTGGTTTAGGCTACAAACACACCTACGATGCAGGCAATGATAACGACCTTTGGACTGTAGGTGTTCGCCCAGGTGTTTCAGTTAACCTCACAAAGAAGCTTTCATTTGTTTCTCATGTAGGTTTCCTCGGCTGGCAACAAGCTAAGAACAACAACTTAAACGCAAAGGTTAACAAGTATGGACTTGACCTTGATGGCAACAACATCTCATTCAGTCTTTACTACAACTTCTAAGTAGAAGTTTCTTAAAAACTAAAGAATAAGGCAGCCGACTCCCTCATGGAGCCGGCTGTTTTCTTTTCAACTAAAACACAATAGAGCCACTTTCACATTATCAGCTGACGAAAACATTTCGCCCTTTTCACCTTAATTATCTTCCACTTTGCATACAACCCACGAATCTATCAATGCATTCGATTAATCTTTACAAAAGCCTTTAGAAAACTCATCCTATTCTAAAATAAAATCCTTTCGGTCGAAAATACGCGAGTTTTTAGTCTTCTTGTAAATCACTATGTATCAAACGATTAATCAAACAACGTCATTTTTCCATCCAAATATCATCATCGTATGACCTCATCTGCCGCATTTCGCAACGCAATATGACGCAAACAACAATCAGATATGACTGAAAACACGCCGTCGTTTGCTGCAATCCGTAGGCCAATATGCCCCACTTCATACGCAAAAGTGAAGGTTTTTCCTTCACCAAACCTATCAAGAGAGGCAACAATCCCTGTTTTTTCAGCCATTATTTTCCTATTTGCAAACTTACGAAGTATCGTTTTTTAGACCATATTTCTTTACAATTCATAAACAACATTCCGACATTTCAGCCCATAAAATAAAAGTCCGCACAAACCTATACGATAGACTTGTGCGGACTTTTTGATTGAAGTCAGCCTTCACCTTGCCTTAAAAAGCAAGCCAATTAACCGAATTATCGGCTTCCATTTCCTTGGAAAACGAAGCCAACGCTTTCCTTCAGATAGGTTGACGACATTGCATCTACCTGCAAAGAAGCTGCTATAATCTGCATCTGTGATAGGCGAGCACTGTTCAAAACGCCAAAAGAATAGCTGTTACGAATAAAGAAAGCTATGCTAATCTTATGGTCTTGACCTCCATAATTGAGATTAAAAACAGGCGAAACAGGGCTGATTAAGAAGCCTACTGGATTGAGATTATAATAATAGGTGAAGCATTTGATATCTTGATCTGGCGCATTACGCAGTGCATTTTTCAATGCATTGTCGTTCACATATTCGGCAAATAACCGCATAGGAAAGGCCTTAATAATCAACGTTGAGTCTGTATTGATTTCCCAACGAATGGCAGAAGAGTCTTTAACGATATTGCCATTAGTAGCATCCAAGCGGCTAAAGAAGAGCTTACCTGCATAATTTCCTCTCGCCTGTTGATAGGCTTGCTGTTGTTGTTCGGGGGTAAGTGTGGGATTATCATCCCCACCTGGATTGCAAGCTGCAAAGGAAAGACCTAACATTACAAGGCATCCCACCAGCCAAAAAGATAATTTGTTTGTTTGCTTTTTCATCATTTTATTGTTATATTTGATTCATCTACTCCTTAAATACCTATGAAAACAGAACCTTGCCTCACGTTATGTTAAATGATTGTTAAATTCTAATTACATAGACAAGATTATCTTATTTTTGCATTTACTAAGTGAAAGGACTAAAGAAAATGAAGTCAAACAAAGCTTAGAATGACGCTATAAGACTAAAGAAAAAGAGCTGCGCGTGGCATGAAACTATTCAGTAGAGATAATGAACAGACTATTGTTCGCAAGTTAAACAGGGGAGATGCCACTGCTATAGACTTGTTGTATGCTGAATATGCGCCTCTACTGACGGCCGTATGTGCACGATATGTCGCCCAGAATGAAGACATAAAAGATATACTTCAGGAGGCTTTCATTAAGATGTTTGACAAAGGTCGCACGTTCAACTATCGTGGAAAAGGGTCATTAAAAGCCTGGGCTACGCGCATCGTTATCAATGAATCGCTGCTCTTTTTGCGTCAACAAGCAAAACAAGAGCAATGTTTTCTGGATAAAGAACCACCCGATGTAGTAGACGAAGAGCCCGAAATTGGCTCACTTAGTGCCGAAGAAATTACGGCAATGATACGTCAGTTGCCTTCAGGATATCGCACAGTTTTCAACCTGTTTGTTATCGAAGGATTAAGTCATCAGCAAATCGCTGCACAGTTAAACATAAAGGCTGACACCTCAGCTTCACAGCTTTATAAGGCTAAAGTCATGTTGGCCCGTATGATAAAATCATATCAGAAACAAGACAGAATGACAGAATGAACAAGTGGATTAACGACATAAGACACCGTTTCGAGGGGCATACGCAAGAGCCACCAAAGGGATTACTCGACGACATTAAAGTCGAAATGGTTCGTCGTGGCCTTGTACCTGCATCACCATCTGTTTCGTCTCATGTAGGAAAGTCATCTAAATGGTGGGCTGCAGCAGCCTCTGTTGCCGTGATTATCGCAGGAGTTGGCGTGTGGTGGCTACGTAGTTCTGCACCTGAAACGAATGCGCTTGTCTCACAACAGCAGCCAAAGGAGAACGTAAAACAAGAGCAACGCGACGCGGATAGCCCCACTTTGCATGAGAATATGCCTCAAACAGCAATGTCTTGGTGGGCAAAAAGAAAGGATAAACGTGTTATATCGGCGCTTGGAATGACTGAAACAGCAATGGCTTCAACCTCAGAAAATGATATGGTTGAAAGTCAAGCAGTCGTTAACAGCACAGACAGCACGAGTCAAAAGCCCTCGAAACGGCCCGTAACAAAGGATGAAACATACAGCAATCCTACGGAAATCTTATCGCAAAGGCTTGTTTCTTCTACGCCTCAACGCCTTACATTTGATGTATATATGAGTGGAAGAGGCATGTCAACACAGGCAATTGGCAATGCATTTAACCATGGAATCGTGGCTGATGTCATGGCAAATCCCAATGAGAAAGGCCATTATTTGAGCAGTGCTCCAGGGCTTTCTACAAAGCAATATCACCATCATTTACCGATTAAAATAGGTGTATCGGTGGGCAGAAAACTAAGTAATGATTGGACAATTCACACGGGATTGACCTATAGTTTCCTATCTGCAAGCATCACAAATCAAGGCAAAGAGCAAGGTGAAGAGGGGCAACAGCGCTTGCATTATATTGGTGTTCCCCTATCGGTTAGTTATCGATTGTGGCAATATAAGCGGCTAAATGCCTATGCAACAGCAGGAGGTGAGGTTGAGAAACTTGTCAAAGGCCAACTCCGTTTGCCTCAACCTACAATGAAGCGCGACTTCAGTCCTAAGACCATTGACCTCAAAGAATCGCCTCTCCAATGGGCTGTTAATGCATCCTTAGGCTTAGAATATCGAATAAATAATAACACAGGATTCTATGTAGAGCCTGGAATGAGCCACTATTTCAATAATGGAAGTGACATTGAAAACAGCTATAAACATCGTCCAACAGGCTTCCAAATACAGTTAGGAATTAGAATCCACACTTCAAAATAAATCAAAGAATGAAGAAATTAATTATGCTTTTGTGTACAGCTTGCCTATTATGGGGTTGTACTTGCAGTCAAAAGACGATTCAATATAACGTGGCAAAGAACTACTTTTTCAGTAATAATGCATCGCTTCCAGCGTCATTAAAGGTAACTAACGAGCATGAGTTTAATCACTATTTTGGCATGGCTGCCGTCATGGGTAAAGGCGGAGAACCGACTAAAATAGATTTTAAGAAGCAGTTTGTCATTGCTAAAGTGCTGCCAGAAACAAACATATCGACAGATATTCAGCCTTTATCTCTGGTGCAAAAAGGCAATACACTCTTGCTAAACTATAAGATTATACGTGGTAAAAAGCAATCTTACTACACGCAACCTTTCTTTATTCTCGTAGTCAATCGTAAATACATAGACAAAGAAGTGATTGAGAACAATGCCTCAAAAGAATGAAATAACATCATTAAAACAAAACAAACGCACATTCCTTTGAAAGAGAATGTGCGTTTTTTTGATTCATTATGTAAGATGAACAATAGGTCTTAACGCTATTATTTGAAATAAAACACGCTTTGATTCAATTCAAAAGTTTCAGCCACAAAGGTGAGAAATCAATACCTTTACACCAATAATAATCAATATAATGCCTCCCAACAACTCAGGTTTCAAGCGCCTTTCCAAAGGCTTTCCAAAGCGAATACCGAGCCACATGCCTATAATTGCAGACACAAAAGCAACGATTCCTATCACAAAAAGTGGGTAATCAAGAGATGAAACCTGCTTAAATCCCATGCAAGCAAACGATATTCCAATGGCTAAAGCGTCTATACTTGTGGCCACACCCAATAGGAATTGCGTCTTAAAGCGACGTGGATTCATCGAATGATCTTCAACAGGAAGGAACGCATCTCGAATCATTCGACTTCCTAAAAAGGCTAAAAGTCCGAAAGCAATCCAATGATCTACCTCTTCAAGATAATGGGAAAAGTTACTTATTCCAAGCCATCCGATCAGCGGCATCAAGGCTTGGAACACGCCAAAGAGTAAAGCCATACGCAGTGTTATGCCCCACTCCATGCGCTTAACTATTATGCCACAGGCAATCGAAACAGTGAAACAATCGGTGGCTAATGCCACTGCAAGGAACCAAATATCAAGCTGATTCATTAATGATTACACAGAAAAACTCCCCCATGTAGAAACAAAGGGGAGTCTCGTTTGATTCTAATAATTATTTAACCTGGATGACTAAGTATTTACTTGTGCTCCAGAATATTTGCGGATTTGTTATGGTTAACACGTACTCTTTATTGGCATCACGTGCCAAAGTGTAACTGCTTGCAGGATGAAGTGTCAGCAGTCGTGCAGACTTTGAATAGAGTTTGATGACCTTATCCACGCGAATATCAATCTTAGTAAAGTAGTTTTTGTTGAAGTTTCCTTGTAAAACCTTACCGTCAGCGATAATGCGTTGTTCTTTAAGTTCACTCTTTGTACCAAACACATACCATGCCGTGTTGAGCTGTTTATCTTGTGCTGAGATTGTTTCCGACTTCTGTGCACTCTCTGTTGTGAGGTTACTTACGTTGGTATTCAAATGATTTATCGTCTCATCGAGCTCTCCAATATGAATATCTTTGGCATCAAGTTCAGCACGAAGTTGCTGTAATTGCTGATCCTTTTCATCCAATTGCTTAACCAAGTTGTCTATAGTTGACTTGAGTTGGCTACCTTTTAACGAGCTGTTTGCAAGCTGTTCACGCAGTTTAGCAATGAGATCTCGGTTCTTCTGCATACGCTCTGTAATGAACTTTATGTTATCTCTTAGCACCTGTTTCTTATCAGAACCCTCGCCGTCTTTAGCGATAGTAACTCGGTTTTCGGCTTCATTAATCTGACGAAATCCCTCTTGAACCTCGTTCATTAGGCCCATCATCTCGTTAATTTCGCTATCTTTCTGAGAGAGAATCTGCTGTATTGAGTCATTCTGTTCAGTGTTAACAGCACTCTCTTTCGTCTTGTTCTGGTTACAACCAGTAACAGCCAGCATCATCATACCAACTGAAATAAAAAACATTTTCTTCATAATCATTCACTCCTCTAATTTTAGTTTCTTTTCTTTTTCTTTCTTTATATTTGCTCCCGCGACTACGATTACAAACTCGCCCCGTGGGTCTTTCTCTGTGAAATGTTCGATGGCATCACGCAATGTGCCACGAACATGCTCTTCATATACCTTAGATATCTCACGCGCAACACTCACTTGGCGCTCGTCTCCAAACACTTCAGCAAACTGTTGCAGTGTTTTCAGCAATCGATAAGGCGATTCATAGAACACCATTGTACGTGTTTCGTTCTGCAAAGAAAGCAGATGTGTCTGGCGACCTTTCTTTTGTGGCAAGAAACCTTCAAAGCAAAAACGATCACACGGCAGTCCCGATGAGACCAAAGCAGGTACGAATGCCGTTGCGCCGGGTAAGGTTTGAACCATTATTCCGGCTTTGGCGGCCTCGCGAGCAAGGTAAAAACCTGGGTCACTTATACCCGGAGTACCCGCATCACTGACTAATGCTATCGTCTGACCTGCCTTTAGTCGCTCGACAATTCCAGCCGAAGTACCATGTTCATTAAACTTATGGTGGGCCATCAAATGATTCTTGATGTCGAAGTGTTTGAATAGAATGCCCGACGTACGAGTATCTTCTGCCAACACCAAATCGGCCTCTTTCAGCACCCGAATGGCTCTCAATGTCATGTCTTCCATATTGCCTACGGGTGTCGGTACTATGTATAATGTTCCCATAATCACTCACAAATATAAACAATTATCTATTATTTACAAAAAAACATGATATTTCTTTGCAATTTTTAAAACCTCATTCATGAAGTGAAAACAATTGTTTCTTTTATCGAACAAAATGTTTTAATTTGCATTTTTAGGCCTACAAATACCATAAAATTGAAGAAACCAAACCATAAAGTTTCCCTCGTCATCACACGAAAACAGGCTGATTACACACAAATCCCTATATAACTCTGTTTTAGTTTACCATGAATAAGGGTGCAAATCTGAATGAATAAAGTTGTAAAATACCACGATGAAGAAAATATGTTAATACAAATCTCTTTTCCTTACAATAGACTTCAAAATACGAGCGAATTTGAAACACTTTACAACTTCAGGCGAAATAAGCCGCCTTTTAGCGTCCTTCACAATCCACTCACTATCAATTAGTTAGCTGTAAAGGTTCAAAATACTCCGAGAAATCACATGAATTTCTCATCCATCTCTATCAGATTACAAGCCAAACACCATGATTTTACGCGATTGTTTGATGCAAAACACCATGCAAAACGCCTCATCTTGCAATGGGAAAGCTATGATTTCGTGAAACATATTGCACTGAATGACAATAAAAAATGAGATTCACCACTTCTTTATTTCTATTTGGTGCCTGCGTGAAGTGTTAAATTTTGCACTATAAAATTTACAAAACAAATAAGAAGTTTGAATCATCTTATGCAGGAACACAAGGCTTATCGTTGATAAATATACACCAAAACAAGTAAAGAATCGCTTTAGATTATAACATCATTCATACATAAGAGGTGAATGAAATGAGAACTTTTGAAACCGAAAATCATAATTGCTTGGACCTAAATGATAGCAATAAAGCTATTTATTTAACACAAAACAGCTCACAACAAATAAGGCTTAAGGTCAGAAGAAAACAGGAAATACAAGCTAATTTCATGAAAACAACATAGCCATCCGATGGAATTTGACTTTTAGAACCATTCAATATGGTTCGTAAAATGATTATACTTTTTCTGCAATTCCGCGATGACAATATCCTATTTTTTTCTTAACTTTGTAGCCATCATGGTGGAAAATCTAATTATAGAGGCACATCGCCCGGGCAGAATTGAGGTGATTTGCGGTTCAATGTTCTCGGGAAAGACCGAAGAACTGATTCGAAGAATGAAGCGGGCAAAGTTCGCTAAGCAAAGAGTTGAAATCTTTAAGCCGGCTATTGACACGCGTTATTCAGAAGAAGACGTGGTGAGTCATGACCAGAACTCTATTCATTCTACTCCTATAAGCTCATCGGCTTCGATATTGTTGCTGGCATCTGACATCGACGTTGTAGGCATTGATGAAGCTCAATTCCTTGATGATAACCTCGTAGAAGTGTGTAACGAGTTGGCCAATCGTGGCATCCGAGTCATCATTGCAGGCTTAGACATGGACTATAAAGGTGTGCCTTTTGGTCCGATTCCAGCCCTTTGTGCCATCGCCGACGAAGTAACGAAGGTGCATGCAATATGTGTTCGTTGCGGCGCGCTTGCCTATGTAAGTCATCGATTGGTGCAAAATGAACACCGTGTGATGCTTGGCGAGGAGACAGAATACGAACCCTTGTGTCGCGACTGCTATCAGAAAGCTTTGAAAGAAGAAAGGAATCAAGAATAATGAGAAAGGAAATTACGTTCGATCGCTTTATCCGTTGGGCAGGAACAGGCCTGCTTGTCATTGGTGTTTTGCTTTTGGTTAACTACCTAAGCAGTGCACTTCTACCCTTTTTTATTGCATGGTTGATAGCCTATCTGCTTTATCCCATCGTGCAATTCATTGAAAAGAGGCTCCACATTCATGTGCGGGCAATCAGCATTGTGTTGACTTTTCTGTTGCTGATTGGCGTCATCGGTGGCGTTTGTTACCTCATTTTCCCTCCTATGATAGCGCAGTTTGACCGACTGCAAGACGTACTTATGCGTTGGGTTCACCACACAACACACACCAATGACATAACAAATTACATCTCGGAATGGGTGCAAGCGAATCAAAATCAGATAGAACGCTTCTTCAAAAGTAAGGACTTTGGCGATGCCATTAAAACCGCAATGCCCCAGGTTTTCTCGTTTGTTAGTCAGACAGCAAGCATCATTTGGAGTATCGTTGCATCTGCAATCACCTTATTATATACGTTCTTTATCCTCATGGACTATGAGTATCTGACAGCCAATTGGATTCGAATCTTCCCCAAAAAGAACCGTCCTTTCTGGCAGGAACTAATGCAAGATGTGAAACACGAGCTTAATAACTATGTGCGAGGACAAGGACTTGTGGCGCTATGTCTCGGCATAATGTTCTGTATTGGCTTTACTATCATAGGCTTCCCCATGGCAATCGGTCTTGGAATCCTTATCGGAATACTCGACCTTGTGCCCTATCTTCACACGTTTGCACTAATCCCTACTGCCTTCTTGGCTATGCTAAAGGCGGCTGATACGGGTCAAAACTTCTGGGTAATCTTTGGCTTAGCACTGCTTGTTTTCGCTGTAGTTCAAGTGATAACTGACTTTATTGTGACACCTAAAGTCATGGGAAAAGCAATGGGATTAAACCCAGCTATCCTGCTGTTATCACTCTCAGTGTGGGGCGCTTTACTGGGATTTATTGGACTGATTGTGGCACTTCCGTTGACAACGCTCATCATTGCGTACTGGCAACGCTATGTAACCAAGGAGGATCAAGGCCAAGATAAGCCCAACGTTGGCATTGAAATAAAGGAATAAACAGTGGTGATGAAGTTATAAATTCAGCCAAGCAAGGTTGCTTAAAAATAGAAAAGAAGTCGCCATTAGACAAGATTCAATTTGTTAAATATATTAAATTAAATCATATAATCTTTGTAACCATTTCTTTATTTCAATTAAAATAACTACCTTTGCACTCGCTTTCGAACAGGAAGTTGACTGACTCGCTAGCTCAGTTGGTAGAGCACAACACTTTTAATGTTGGGGTCATGGGTTCGAGCCCCATGCGAGTCACTAAGCACTAAAAAGAGGATTTCAGCGATGAAATCCTCTTTTCCGTTTATACACGGCACTTGTTAGCTAAATGGCGCATTTAGAGGAAGTTATGCTAAATGTTGAACCTGCGGCTAACAGGACATAACGGGAATTAAAAAGCCCTGTCGGGAACGAAATGTGTTACCAATATGTGTTACCACCTCCAAAAAATGTGTTACCACTTGCACGTTAAGATCCCAAAACTGCTCCTTTAGCCGATTTAATTAGTTAAACTATGCTAAAAGAGAATGTAACGGTCATTTTTGACAGAAAGAAACAAGTAGAGAAACGTGGCTCAGGCAAGGTAGAATTACGCATCTATCTTGGCAGAACTGAGCGCAAGTACATTTCTTTAGGTGACTTCCCTGCTGAAAAATGGGAAAAATTTGCTTCCTCACCACAGGTGAAAGCCGAGCGAAGAAAGTGTGAACAGATTGTCGGGGCAATGGAGTTACTGGGCAATGAGATGACGATTGCCAACTTCGATGCTTATTATTATGGTGAAGAACAACAGCCGACCTTCATCTCCTCTCCTAAGAAGGTAACTCCCACAAAGTCCAAGGTAAAAATTCAACCTTCCATCAACTTCATAGAATACATGAAGGGGCATATCGAGGCTGAAGATATTAGCGAGGGAACCCGAAAACACAAGCAATGCACGCTGGACGCATTGAAGAGATTTGGCAAGATTCAGAAGCTGACAGACCTGACAAGCAACAATCTGGTGGCTTTTGATGAATGGCTACACGACGGTACGCGATCAGATGTCGGAATACATACCTATCACAAACATCTGAAGAAGTATTCCCACCTATTATATATTGAGGGTAAGATTGGAGTTGATCCATATACCCAGGTCAAATTCAAGCGTGGAGAGTGCAAAGAAAGAGAGCCACTGACAGAGGCTGAGCTGCAAAAGTTGAGAAAGATTAAGTTGGACGACAAATTAGACAAGGTTCGCGACCTGTTCGTCTTTTCTGCATATACCGGGCTTGCCTATTGTGATGTGCAGGCTTTCGACTTTGAGAAAATGACTGAACAGCAGGGAAAGTTATATTACATAGATGGAAGCCGCATCAAGACAGCATCGAAGTTTTTCACCCCTATCCTGGGACCAGCCATGGAAGTGCTAAAAAAGTACAAGTTCGTTCTTCCTAAGATTTCTAATCAGAAAGCTAATGACTTTCTTCACCTCATCGAGACTGCCCTAAAGTTGAACAAGCCTCTGACTTTTCATGTCGCCAGGCACTCATTCGCAACATTGGCCCTTGCCCATGACATACCTATTGAGAACGTCTCACGCATGCTTGGACACAAAAATATCCGGACTACACAAATCTACGCAAAGGTTCTAAAAACCACGATTGAGCGGCACGCTGAGAATCTTCAGCGAGCAATCAGATAATTTGATGACACACCACATTGAGCCATGCCTCCCTCTTCCGAGGCATGGCTTTATGTTTTACGCTCCATCAGATAGTTCACCAAGTAGGCGATGCCGCCAAAGAGCATCCACAAAACATACAGAAAGCCTTGAATCACCCAACCTATCAGCTGGAAGATGGTTCTGAACAGGATATATACGAAGAGAAATACTTGCATCTTAAAACATTATTAGCTATACCAAAGATACGAAAAATATCCGAGAAAAGCAAATAATAGAGCATCTAAAGCATTGACAATCAGCAAGTATTTATAACTACATTTTCTCGTAATATCACTATCTCACGGCTTCATTTCTTCGTCTTTTCTCGAAGAAACGGACTCGTAACTTCGGTTTTTCCTTATATCGCTAAATCGGGTTTTCATTATCCCGATTTCACGATAACATTTTTCTTGAATTAGTTATTGAAGAATACCACAGTCCATCATTTCTTGCTAACTTTATGTCAGACAAGCAGGTGGCGGGACTACATTTCCCTTACGGAGTTTGGGTAGCAAGTTGTACTTTTGTGCGGACAAAAGTAACTTGCCAACTCTGTCAAGTTGGGGATTATTCTTCGCAACTCAGAATATAAACAGAAGAATATGGAACGGAAAACGAAAAGACTCTGGATAAGGATTTCTGCACAGGATGCCGAGCTGATTAAACAGAAGGCTACTAACTACAAAACGGTAAGTAGCATGATTTGGGATGCTATTAAGCAATTTGACGATGTTGGCACGAAACGTAAAATCGCCACGCTCAACGAAATGATGACCTTCTATAAGAAGTATCAGCAGGACTTAGCATGGATGGGCAGCAACTTCAACCAGGTGGTCAAGCGTGCCAACGAACTGGCGATAGCCAATGAGCTGACACTTCCCTATTTCGAGAGTGTGCTTTATCCTCAAATCATGGAGCTGCAAAAGCTCTTAACAGCGATAAAACAGGAACAGCATCAGATAGCCAAACGATTAACACGATAAAGCGAAAAGCCGTAATCGGTAAATACCGATTTATCAATCCCATCTTTTCACGAACACACAAGAAAACGATGATAGCAACCATATTACCCTCCAGCACGACATTCCACGCCGTCGAGTACAACGAGCGAAAAGTTGCCAAAGGCCAGGCTGTGCTTCTTGAAATGAAGAACTTCGGTTATGTGGGAGTCGCTGATAGCTACTCTCTCGAACAACTGCAACAATACCTGATTGACTATTCGGCAAGAAACGAGTATATCCGCAAGGCGCAGTTCCATGTTGCTATCTCCTGCCGAGGACATGAATACTCTCAGGAGCAGCTTCTGGATATTGCCCACCGGTATCTCCATGAAATGGGCTATGATGATGAAGGCCAGCCGCTTCTTATCTATGCGCACAATGACACCGACAATAATCACCTTCACATCATCACCAGTCGGGTGAATCCTAACGGGCAGAAGATAGACCACAACCATGAGCGCATCCGCTCGCAGGAGGCTATCAACAAGATTGTTGGCGAAGATGAAGAACTGCGTGCCAGCCTGTTCTTAAAGGAAGCCCTCGGTTACAAGTTCAATTCGCTCACTCAATTCAAAGCTATCATGGAAGCATCCGGCTATGAATGTTTCGAGCGTGACGGCAACCTCGAAATAGCACGCAGCGGTCGTGTACGCACCAAGATTACTAAGGATGACTTGATAGCAGGATTTTCAACCATTGATGAAAAGGAATCCTACAAACGTCGTAGGCAGTTGGGGGCTATAATAAAGAAGTACCGTAACATGGTTTCCAGCCGTGGCGAGTTGGCGGACATCATGCAAAAGAAATTTGGTGTGTCGCTCATCTTCTTCGGTTCAAAGGACAAGCCATACGGCTACATGATTGTGGATCATCACAAACAGGCGGTGTATAAAGGTGGCAGTGTGCTCTCCATCAAACAGCTGCAACATTTCATGAGCGAAGAAGAACGAGTCAATAAGGTGGAACTCTATGTGGATGCCATGCTGGAGGATAATCCACGGATGATTGCCTACGAACTCAACAGAATGTTATGGCGACAGTATGGTACCCGCATTGCCAAAGGTCGCTTCAAACTGCTTGGTGGCAGGGAGGTTGCCCTAAGCGATAACGTGCAAAAGGTGTTGAAGTTCAACTTCATGCTGCGCCGTGTCCAGGCATTTTTCCCTACCAACGAGACCGAGCGTGACATTCTCTGCCATATCTGGAAGATTGAGAATCCCCACCTTATTTATATAGAGCCACACAGCAAGCCCAATAATGGCTTTGCCGTAGAAATGCTGAACAATCTGGCAGCATCAACTGAGAAGCAAGACTTGGAGGTGGCATTAAAAGAGAATCACCTCGCCATTTTCAGGCAAGGTATCGAATATTATTGTGTCGATTTCACGCACAAGTGCATTTTTAACTTAGCTTCAGAAGGCATTGACTTCAAGGCTCTTCTCCCCGCTCTACAAGAACTTCAACCTATGCCAGTGCAGGACTCACATCATTCCAATAACATTTTGAATAACGTCCTTTCGCAGCAGACGGCAACATCCGACTGCAATGCCGAATGGGAAGTGGGTGGCAATGGCGACTATGAGGTGGATGGTGAGTGGAAGCTGAGACGATCGTAAATTTTAAGGCAGCTAGTTTATACGATTTCTGATAACCTTCATAGTCTTCTACTATGTTTAAACTATATTTTTATCTTTATACCTTCAGGAATACTTTCGTATAATAATGATTTCTTTATTTGTGAAGGGTTAAAATTATACTTGTTTTGAAACAACTCTTTAAGCATCTTACAAGTATCGTCTCGAACGGTTGGTCCAATTGTAACTTCTTTTATCAGCTTGCCATGATTAGGAATTGGTACACTTATACCCCTCTCTTTTGTTATTTTAGGTTTAACAATGATAGCTCTGTATTCTTGTTCATATTTAAAAGCTTTTCTTTTTAAGAGTAGTAAGCGCTCCTTTAATTCCATTGAATGAAGATCTCGCCTTTTGGGTTCTGGATCGAATGGAATCTTGGGTAACGGCTTTTTTATAAAAGCCGTCCTCATATATTCAACCCTATCAAAATATACTTGCCAGTTATTATTATTTAATTGAATGTCATCAAGGAATTGTAATAACTCCTTTCGATCAAAAGAAAATTTAATACACGGTTCATTCTTAGAATATGCATTCCACGAAGCTTCACTAGTATTATTATTTGTAAAACAGGTACAGAACACACGACCTTTCCATGCAAATTTCTGGTTTGAACCATATGTAGCATTGATGAACCTTTTTTCAAACGGATCGTTCCACTCTTCTGGATTAGCAAACCAAAATGTCTTTGAATTTAATAGATTTAAAGCCCTTTCAAGCAGCATAAATTTATTTACCACTTTTTTCTTTTCAAATTCTTGACGATCTAATATAAAAGATTTTAAATGCATTGGTATATTTAATTCTTGTTGAATTGGTATTTATTGAGTTATAACGATTTATACTAGTGTTTAGATTCTTTCAATGTTGCAACATTTTACTTCCACTCCACCTTCAAGTCCTTAAACATGACGGATTCTTTATTCTCTCCATTGAGGACTTCAAAGCGCAGCAATTTGATTTCCTTTACCTTATCTATATTCACGTCATTGAAGATGATACGACCATTGGTTGGGGTATCTTTGAATACCCTGACAATAACATCGTTGCCTACAGTAAGAGTCTCTGTCTTTTGTTGCTCTCCGTACAAATCTACATAGGAGGCTTCATACCCAGCAATAACCATATCCACCATATCGCTTGTAGTGGACATTTGGAAAATGGCCGTGATAGACTTTTCAGCTTTATTCCCCTTTAGTGAGATGAGCTTATAGGTTACACCATTGCCGCCTTGTGCCGTAGTGATGGCCTTGCCAAAGTTCATTGCTTTACGCAAATCGACATTCAACTGTTCTACCTCACTCACACGTTGAGAGAGTCCATTCAACTGCTGCTGTTGCGCTTCTATCTTTTGTTTTAACTCTGTAATCTGGCTTTCAACGGTTTGCTGCGCCATTGCTGAAACCGACAGCATCAAGGTACATACGCCAACTAATAGTTTCTTCATAGACAGGAAAGTTATGATAATGATTTTTATTTCCAGCGACAAAGATACAACAATCTTCGTATATTTTCATTTGGCGACTTAAAAAACCATCAAACATATGATTTCCCGTCCTTTGCGATTCTTCAACCGTTAATCTATCTTAATCTTCATTTTGTGCTTGTTTTTAGGACTATCCCCACACATCGCTTTCTCTAATGATACATCTTATTAAATTTACACAAATGTACGTTAACCATCTGTAAATGAGATTATTCGTGGCAACAATCCCACTTGCAAATGTAAAGTAGAAACACTATCTTTGCCAATGATTTCACGATTTAACATCTTCTTCATTTACCTACTTCTTAAGATGCTTATTTCACGAAATAACGCTACTGGGGCCCAACTCCATTTGATAACCGGCCTTCCAAAAAGGAGTTTGTTATTATCAATCAACTAATAACAACCTCGACAATGAGCGACAACATCATGATCACTTTTGCCAATCAGAAGGGCGGTGTCGGAAAGACAACGCTCTGCACGATGTTCGCCGATTATCTGTCGGCAAGGGGAGAGAGTGTACTCGTTGTAGATTTCGACCGTCAGCAGACTATCTATTACAAACGACAGGAAGACATTGGAAAATATGAGGGTGTGCAACTGCCTTATACCGTTCAGCCTTTTGACATCAAAGATACCAACAATGTCAAAGAGTTTCTTACAAATCTACGCAATGGCTATAAAGGCTTTGTGTTGATGGACACTCCCGGCAATCTTTCACAACAAGGACTGGTACCCATCTTCGCCCTGAGTCATTACATTGTTTGTCCCTATCAGTTTGAGGCAACTTCCATCAGTTCTACGGCTACTTTCATAGGATTCATCACTAAACTTCAACACATGCTACCCATCATGAAGAGCCAGTTCATTTTCGTTGTGAACAAATGGGACAAGCGATATGGTCGAAAAGCAGAGTTAGAACTATGGGATAAGACGGAGGAAAGGCTACGTCATTTCGGTCTGGTTGCACCACGCATAGAGGTCAAGGCGGATATGCAACGCTACAACACCATCGAACTGATGGGACCGCAAAACGATATAGTGTCGCCTACCTTCGACTTTATGTATCAACAGATCTTCAAACCTAAAGTGCCAACAAAATGAAAACGAATACTTCCCATTTGCAGGCTGCACCTACCAACGACCTTCTCAATCTGCCCGATATAGACGGTGTGTTTCATGAGGTGAAAGGACCAACTGCCCAGCCGCCTTCACAAGCTGCACCCAAGACGGTACAGCACGATACTCGTCAGACGGACAACTGTTGGCAGCTCTTCCAGCAATATGCCCAGCAATACGGTTATCGCGTCAAGAAGTACGACCGCAAGAACTACGAGATTGACAACGAGGTGGTGGATTTGCTGAAGCTCTGCAATATCAACAACATGTCCGTTACCGACATCATCAACGCTGCTCTCCGTGCCTTCATCGGCACCAACGGCAACTACCTCAAAGAGTTTTTGCGTAGTAACGATTATATTGTCAATAACCTTCAAGATCATGTATAGGCAAAGTATTATCTGGACTGCATCAATGGTGGATTTTCTTATCGACCACTACAAAGAGATGAGCAATACCGTTTTAGCAGAACATTTGGGTATTTCTCTAAGCTGTCTACGTCGGAAACTACATGAATTGGGCCTGCGTAAACATCCTGTAACCAAGTTGATGACGGCAGCAGAAACCGTCAGGCAACTATATAGCAGCCATTCCCACAGTGAGATTGCCCGGCTTACAGGCATATCCGCTCGGACGGTATCACGGATTGTGAAAAAGCATCATCTTAGCAGGACTACTGACGAAGCCCGACTGATACGGTCGCGCAGTAGAAAGAGCATCATCAAACGGGAGAAGGCCCGTGTATTGTTCGGACTGCCACAGAAAACAAACATCAAAGTGGTGGGTAACAAGAAACGGGTGGTCTTGAAGAGCATCCTGAAGTCATATGGCTATCTTGTTATCCCAGGACGTAACACATTATATTATCATGAGAATCTGAAGCGCCGCCCGATTCGTGAGAGCAACGGCGAGAGGCTGGGCTTGCGGTTTCGGCCCATGAGTGCCTATCCTGCCGCATCAGTTCCATGCCCGTCATTCACTTAATGCCTATTGCGTATGAATTTTCAAATATTCCTCAGTTTTATAGTGGCTTGCTACCTCTGCTATTACTTCGGCACAGTAGCCTACGACCTGCTGACAGGTAGAAAGCGTGCTGCCAGCGAAGATGACAAGGTGCAGGAGGAAGCCATCGACATCTCCGATGAGGTAAGGGAGTTTGCGCCCATCCTCATCACTCGCCCTATTGTCAAGAAGCAAAAGGCAGCTGCCATGAAACGGAAGCAGACGGCAGAGCTCCTGATGACCGGCGGCATTGAGGTAAACGACCTGCTGATCAAGGTGGAAGACCTGTCGAAAGACGGTGAGAACAGTGAACTGGGTGGGCTGCTTGCCGACTGGAAGGAAAGTCCACCATCTTCATAGCGGATTTCTTCATGAATCATATATCGACCTTTAGCTTTAACATTGCAGACGTAGCACTTTAACTTGTTTGACTTACGGCTTTAACATGGAATTGAATTTGAAATTTAATCCATTCGATTATGTCGCAATTAAGAGAACAAGCAGTAAAATGCGTAAAACGTGCTTGGAGCTTTGCGAAGCGTCAGTCTTTGAAATTAGCAGTGTGCGCATGTATGTTCACCCTGAGTACAGGAACAGCATTAGCCAGCAGCAAGGGGGCCGGTGGTTTCACCAAAGCCACCACGGAGATTTCTTCATATCAGACCCCTGTTTCCAATCTAATGAAGGCCATTGCAGCTGTCATCGTACTCGTAGGCGCGTTCAATGTGTATTTCAAGATGCAGAACGGCGATCAGGACGTGAAGAAGACCATCATGCTCACCATCGGTGGCTGTGTGGCTTTCATCGCCATGTCTGAGGCACTTCCGCTCTTCTTCAAGTAATCAACCGGTGGGAGTCAGACCATCAATACGTCCGACTCCTACCAAATTTCAAAAATCTATGGAAGATTTCTTTCCTATATACAAAGGCATACAGAAACCGTTGGAGTTTATGGGCATCAGAGGCCGCTTCCTGACCTTTGCCGCGATTGCCATCGGCGTGTCCTTCCTCGGCTTTATCCTCTTCTCCATTATCTTGGGTAAGTTGGCTGGCTTCATCGCCATGATTGTTCTTGCCCTTGTCGGACTGGCTACCATCTACATCCGGCAACGCAATGGGTTACACGCCAAACGCCATGATAAGGGTATCTATATCTATCACGGAATCTTCAAACACTAACGGTTATGGCACAGAAAAGAAGACCATTCGATAAACTCTTTGCCCAGTTGCAGGACATCAGGGAGAAGGACGGGAAAGTGCTTAACACGGTGCTGTGGTCTCAAAAAGGCAATCCATCAGTCTTTTTTGAGATAGAGAATCCTGTGCAACAGTATTGTACAGATGCCGACCAGTATCGGCTCTTTCAGGACGTACTGACCAACATCGTCAAGACACTCGGCGAGGGCTATGCCCTGCAGAAACAGGACATTTTCTGCAAACAGGAGTATCACCATGAGGCAGAAGGCGAACAGGAGTTTTTGACCGAAAGCTATTTCAACTACTTCGAGGGACGGGAATATACCGACATACGCACCTTCCTCATTGTCACACAGGAATCTGCGCACAATGCCTTCGTGAAATACGATGTCAAACGATGGGAGGACTTCCATGTGAAGGTAGCGAAGGTAGCCGACATCCTACAAGAGAAAGGTATCGCCCACCGCAAGTTGAGCAAGCCTGAGATAGACGAATACCTCCACCGCTTCATGGCATTCCAGTTCAAGCAGGGGCCATTCTCCATGACCAATTTCAAGTGCTCCGATGAGAACCTGAAGATTGGCAACCGGACGGTGAAGTCTTTTCCATTGGTGGATATAGACGAAATCAATATGCCCAACTTCGTGCGACCGTTCCTCTCTGTCAATATCAATGGTACTTACATTGCCACCGACCTCTTCTCCTTCCTGACGGAGATACCTTATACCGATTGTGTCATCTACAATCAGGTCATCCAGATACCTGCCCAGCGCAAACTCATGCGGAAGCTGCAAGGCAAGGCGAAGCGCCACGGCTCCATGCCCGACCCGTCCAACCGCATCGCCAAGGAAGATATAGAACGGCTGCTGGACACTTTGGCCGTGGATAGCAAGCTGATGGTTTATACCAATTTCAATATCCTCGTCAGTTGCCCGCATGACAAGATAACACCGGTTACCTCCTTCATTGAGACGAAGTTCTACGACTGTGCCATCATGCCGTCCCGCTCGGCTTATAATCAGTTGGAACTCTTCACGTGCAGCTTTCCTGGCAATGGTTATGCCTTCAATCCCGATTACGACCTTTTTCTCACGCTGTCGGACGCGGTCCTGTGCCTCTGCTTCAAGGAGCATCTGAAACACTCGGAGGAGACTCCACTCAAAACCTACTATACGGACAGACAAGGGCTACCTGTGGCGATAGACATTACCGGCAAGGAGGGAGCGCACAAGTACACTGACAATGCCAATTTCTTCTGTATCGGACCCAGTGGTAGTGGTAAGAGCTTTCACATGAACAGTGTAGTGCGCCAACTTCTGGAGCAGAAAACGGATGTGGTGATGGTAGATACAGGTGACAGCTACGAGGGAATCTGTAGCTACTTCGGTGGTACCTATATCACCTATTCCAAGGAGCATCCCATCTCTATGAATCCATTTAAGATTACCAAGACGGAGTATAAGCAGAACTTCGGGGAGAAGAAGAACTTCCTCAAATCCCTCATCTTCCTGATCTTCAAGGGTAGCGAGATGCCCTCCAAGATTGAGGATGCCATCATCAATCAGGTCATTGTAGAGTATTACGATGCCTACTCTCATCCTTTCCGTGGCTTTTCTTCCGAAGAAAAGGACAGACTGCGCCACCGACTTTTGCTGGAGGATAAGAAGAACGGCGAGTATGAGAAGTATGGTGAGAAGGTGGAGCATCGCTATTATCAGGACTTTGAGGAACATCAGAGCGACATTTCCACAAAGGACTATGCAGAGGGTAAGGACGACATCTTTTCAGAAGCAGAGGTGCGGCATCAGGTCAAGGCAAAGCGTCAGGTGGAGAAACTACATGCCTTGGTCAATGACAAAGCTGCGACCGAAGGCGAAAAGGTGGCGGCCAACCGTCAGCTTATGCGCATCATGGCGGAGGTGATCGAGGGCAGCTATCTTATGCGTATCGAACAGAAGATAGAGAAAATGGAACAGCGCAGACGGAAGATGACCGTCAGGAAATTGTCTTTCAATACTTTCTATGAATATGCCTTGGAACGTATTCCACAGCTGATGGCCGAGAAAAAGATAGCCTTCAACATTGACAACTTCGCTGCCATCCTCGAACAGTTCTACCGTGGCGGTGAACTGGAGAGTACACTGAACAACGATCTGGAGCAGTCGCTCTTTGATGAGCGTTTTATCGTCTTTGAGATAGACAAAATCAAGGACGATCCGGTGCTGTTCCCTATCGTGGTGCTCATCATTATGGATGTATTCCTCCAGAAGATGCGTATCAAGAAGGGCCGAAAAGCACTCATCATCGAAGAGGCATGGAAAGCTATTGCCTCGCCTACGATGGCAGAGTACATCAAATATCTATATAAAACAGTTCGTAAGTTCCACGGCATCGCCGGTGTGGTGACACAGGAACTGAATGATGTGATTGACTCGCCCATTGTCAAAGAGGCGATTATCAACAACAGTGATGTGAAAATCCTGCTCGACCAAGCAAAGTTCAAGGACAGGTACGATGACATTGCGGCCATCCTCGGACTGACAGCGGTGCAGCGACAGCAGATTTTCTCCATCAATGCGCTCAACAACCACGAGGGGCGTAACTACTTCAAGGAGGTGTGGATATGCCGTGGGCAGGTATCTGACGTGTACGGCGTAGAGGAACCACCAGCATGTTACTGGGCCTATACTACGGAACGGGCAGAAAAGGAAGCTCTCAAAATCTATACAAGGCACTTCGGTGGCAACATCCAACGTGCCATCACGGAGATCGAAAAAGACCGCAGACAGACTGGGATAAATAAATATCTCGACTTCGCGCGGCAGGTCAACAATCATCAAAACATTATGAGCTTATGGAAAAGTCAAAGTTAATCCTCGTTCTGACGATGCTCCTTGCCTCGCTGAATATCCGGGCTGGCTGGCGTGTGGTGATCGACAAGAGAACGATGGCAGCAGTAACGGCAAATGCAGTTTCACAGAAAATCATTGAGGACAAGCACAACGGTCGTCTGGATTCCATAAAGTCCAAGCAGGAGAAGCTGATGCAATACACCGCTACGATGGCAAGCATTAAGGAACTCTACCTACTCTCCATGCAGAACATTACAGGCTTTGGGGAGGAAAGCAAATACTATGGGGAAATCGTTTCGCTCACCGCTGGTATCTTCAAGGACGTGCCCATCGTGTTGAAACAGCTCGGCAAGTCGCCGGGCAAAAACTATGTAGTATGCATCAATGAGATGGCCAACCTCGTGTCCGAGACGGAAGGACTGGTACACGACTTTGTGGACATTGTGAACAATGGCAGAATCCGCAACCCACTCAAAGAAGGCAAAAACGGCGGCAAGGACGATGGGTATAACCTGCTTAACCGCTATGAACGGCTGACGATGGCTAACAAAATCTACAGCCGTCTGCTTGAAATCCACTACAAACTGGAGGTCATGGTGATGATGTGTCAGTTCGGTAACAGCTGGGGCGATGTGCTCATGGCCATCGACGTGGAGTCATGGGCTGCCTATATCACCGCTCGCAACTCGGTGGACGGGCTGATTGACAACTGGAACGGATTGGGTGTATAATGGAGGTCGAGCCTATGAAAAGAGCATATTATATAAATAGGTGTTGGATGTTGCTCTTATGCCTAACATTAGCAGCTCCTACTTTTGCCGATGTAATTCCCACACCGAGGGATCCGGCCACCATCGAAGCCCTCATCAGTCTGCACAAACTCATTAAGGGCGAGGAGGACAAGGCCTTGGCAAAGGTGACGACGAGTTTTGGCGAGCAGAGCATCATCACAAAAGGTGCCACCAAGTTCAACAATGTAAGGACGACCTTGGACAGCAAACTGAATAACGGCTATTCCTACGTCATCTTAGCCGGAGCGTTGGGTTCGACGGCCAACAGTATGTACCGCCTGATACAGGAGTATTCTCAGTTTACACGCTCCACCTTCCAATACACGTTCAAGAAACCGATGGTGGCATGGTATTATACCGAAGCGAACATGGCGTGTGCAAAGGAAATCAAGAACATCAAAGCCCTCTATTCCTCACTTGCTGCCAGCGGCATCAATGTGATGAAAGCCTCGATGGACGAGAAACTTCACATCATTATGGAACTTAAAAACTCCATTGAAACAATGAGAGGCATTATTGACAGTGCCAATATATGGTGCAGCCTTATTACCGTTGGTGGCTTCAGATATGACTACATCTGGGACATTCTCAACAGTGAGGTGACGGATAAGATAGCAGAGGGTGTAATCAATAAATGGAACAGCGTATGAGCAAGTATCTATTCGTCATTGTCGGGATGCTTTATTCCCTAACAGCTTCAGCACAGTATCTTACCTACGACGACCAGAAAGAAAAACAGTGGAAGTCGATGGAAAACGGACCATGGGACTTTTCCCCGGCATGGTATTATTACCTACTGCATAAGAAGTATAGTGGCGGTGAGACTTATTGGCAATGGAGATTCCTCAAATCCGGCTGGAGAGTACGGTTCAAGGAGAGCAAATCCAACGTGAAGCGGATTATGCCCACACGTATCACCACCGAAGAGACGCAACGGCAGAAGATGAAAGAAGCCGAGAAAGAGTGTACCAAGATAGAAGAACTCTACAAGGAGGAGGTGGCGCGTGCCGCTGACAGGAATGTCGATTTGGTTTATTCTTCGTTCAAGGCCGCCTTTGACCGTATGCAGCAATCCATTGCCGACGGACTGCTCTTCTGTATGCAGCGAAGCAAGGGCAAACTGAAATATCAGGTCGATGAACTGACACGGCAGAATGAAATGATTTGCCAGGACATCGTCTACATCCATCGGACAGGTGCAGGGTATGAACTTGAAAACGCCAAGCGGCAGAAAGCCTACCAGCAATACAAGAAACAGATGGAGGAGATGGTCAGCCGTGTGGCGCACCTTGTCGGCATGGCGCAGAACTATTACAAACGATAAAACATGGTTTAAGAATATGGTTACAGACATCTTATTGAATATCACAAGTCAGCTGCTCACGATGGGACTGCCTTCCATCGACGAGAGCCTTGACAAGCTGCTGGTGGCGATGGAAACCTTCCCGAAGTCGGCGGTGCTGGGCGACACCGTGGGCTATGCCCGTGTCATCGGCCTATGCCTTGCCCTTTGCGTGGGTTCCTTCGCGGGCTGGATTGTGATGCTTTGGCGCAGGGCGATGGACGTGCTGTAACACCTCCGTATCGTGGGACTGTCCATCTGCATCACTTACAGCTCGTGGATCTGTCAGGAGCTTGCCTGGCCGGGAAAGGCATTGGAGGCGACAACCAAACAGATGGCGAGCAGCAAAAATAAGGAGGTGGCAGCCCTCGAACTGAAAGTGGCGCAGAAGCAGTCGGACTACCTCAAACGGCTCCGGCAGGTACAGGACAGCATCGAGACGGCGAAGCAGGTACAGGAAATTGGCGAGGATGCCCATTGGTGGGACAAGCTCATCTACAACATGGAGAATCTTGGCTCGACCATCAACAATTATGCGCAACGGGCTACCGTAGCCGCGGAGACAAAAGTGTCGGAATGGATCAACGACGTGATACGCTTCATCGGGGAGTTGATCTTCCAGATGTCCTATTATGGCATCTTGGTGGCCCAGCGTATCTTCATGACGATACTGGCGACCTTTGCTCCTATCATGTTTGCCCTGTCCATCGTACCGCCATGGAGCAGTGCGTGGTCGCAATGGATTAGCAAGTACCTTTCCTTGTCGCTATGGGGTTTCGTCACCTATATGTGCCTGTACTACATCAGATCGGAAGAGCGTCGTGTAGGGAAAGAGTGTAGATCTCGGTGG
>OBLF01000199.1_pt1 | contig 75025 bp, 57 predicted proteins | sample 1519231 | NCBI WGS metagenome assembly OBLF01 (sample SAMEA2602895, study PRJEB22501) | metagenome
TTAACATGCCTGCCTGTCACGCAGGAGATCGCGGGTTCGATTCCCGTCGGAACCGCCATGCGGGTGTAGTTTAGTGGTAAAACCACAGCCTTCCAAGCTGTTGTCGCGAGTTCGATTCTCGTCACCCGCTTTTAGTTTTTATGGGCCTATAGCTCAGCTGGTTAGAGCGCACGCCTGATAAGCGTGAGGTCGATGGTTCGAGTCCATTTAGGCCCATTAGTACAAAATCTTATTGGTTTTGGGGAAGTACTCAAGTGGCTGAAGAGGCGCCCCTGCTAAGGGTGTAGGTCGGGAAACCGGCGCGAGGGTTCAAATCCCTCCTTCTCCGTTTCAATATTTTGTTTTACCTGGCCCGTTGGTCAAGCGGTTAAGACACCGCCCTTTCACGGCGGTAACACGGGTTCGAATCCCGTACGGGTCATTAAATTCAATATAGTTTTACATGGAGGATTACCCAAGTCCGGCTGAAGGGAACGGTCTTGAAAACCGTCAGGCGGGTAAAACCGTGCAAGGGTTCGAATCCCTTATCCTCCTTTTCATATTATCGCGGGATGGAGCAGTCTGGTAGCTCGTCGGGCTCATAACCCGAAGGTCGTAGGTTCAAATCCTGCTCCCGCAATTTAAAAACTAAAAACACTGGTTCCGTGGTGTAGGGGTTAACATGCCTGCCTGTCACGCAGGAGATCGCGGGTTCGATTCCCGTCGGAACCGTTTGGCTCGGTAGCTCAGTTGGTAGAGCAATGGATTGAAGCTCCATGTGTCGGCAGTTCGATTCTGTCCCGCGCCATTATGCGGGTGTAGTTTAGTGGTAAAACCACAGCCTTCCAAGCTGTTGTCGCGAGTTCGATTCTCGTCACCCGCTTTTAGTTTTTATGGGCCTATAGCTCAGCTGGTTAGAGCGCACGCCTGATAAGCGTGAGGTCGATGGTTCGAGTCCATTTAGGCCCATTTATTTTATTGGCCCGTTGGTCAAGCGGTTAAGACACCGCCCTTTCACGGCGGTAACACGGGTTCGAATCCCGTACGGGTCATGGAAGATACTTGATGAGTATCTTTTTCTTTTTATCTGAAAGAATGATTTTAAAAGGCTTAGCAGAGTTATCTTTATAGATGATTGTGCTAAGCTTTTTTGGATAAATCTAACGTAAAATATTTATATTTTTTAAGCAAAAAAATGAAAAAATACGAGCAGAAAACTGTTTTATCTGCTATACTTGGTTCGTTGCAAGTTCCCGAAAGGATCCGTAGGACGGAGATGCCTTGTAACCGAATTTAACTAGGGGGAATCATTATAATGGTAGAAAGACACTTATTTACATCAGAATCTGTTTCTGAAGGACATCCAGATAAAATCGCTGACCAAATCAGTGATGCAATCTTGGATGCAATTTTAGAACAAGACCCAACAGCACGAGTAGCGTGTGAAACATCTGTAACAACTGGGCTTGTTTTAGTATTTGGAGAAATATCTACGACGGCATATGTAGATATCCAAAAAGTTGTACGGGAAACAATAAAAGAAATTGGTTATACACGTGCAAAATTCGGATTTGATGGAGATACAGCAGCTGTATTGGTTGCGATTGATGAACAATCTCCTGATATTGCTCAAGGAGTTGACGAAGCACTTGAGATCCGGGATGAAGATAAAAAAGACGTATTAGATGAAATTGGTGCTGGCGACCAAGGGTTAATGTTTGGTTTTGCTGTAGATGAAACACCGGAATTAATGCCTTTACCAATCGCTTTGAGTCATCGTCTGGTACGCCGCTTGGCAGATTTACGTAAATCAAATGAATTAACGTATTTACGTCCAGATGCAAAATCTCAAGTCACAGTTGAATATGATGATCAAGGACAACCTGAACGCGTAGATACAATCGTTATTTCAACACAGCATGATGATGCAGTAGATAATGAAACAATTCGTCATGATGTCATCGAAAAAGTAGTGAAGGAAGTTATTCCAGCTGAATTATTAGATGATCAAACAAAATATTATATCAATCCGACTGGCCGATTTGTCATTGGTGGTCCTCAAGGGGATGCCGGATTAACAGGAAGAAAGATCATTGTTGATACGTATGGCGGTTATGCTCGTCATGGTGGCGGTGCTTTTTCTGGTAAAGATGCGACAAAAGTTGACCGTTCTGCCAGCTATGCTGCACGTTATATTGCTAAAAACATCGTTGCAGCAGGGCTTGCTCGCAAAGCAGAAGTACAGCTAGCTTATGCGATTGGTGTTGCTCAACCTGTTTCGATCTCCATCAATACTTTCGGTACTGGAACGGTTCCGGAAGAAGAATTGATTGCTGCAGTGAGAGAAAACTTCGATCTTCGGCCAGCAGGAATCATCGAGATGCTTGATTTGCGTCGTCCGATTTACAAACAAACAGCTGCTTACGGTCATTTTGGTCGTACAGATGTGGATCTGCCTTGGGAACATACGGACAAAGTAGATGCATTGAAAGCAAGTTTAGCAAAATAAGCTATATTCAGCTGGAACGATCGCCGAATGGTGGTTGTTCCAGCTTTTTTTATGGCAGTGCACCTCTTGAAAAAGATAGTGAGTATTTATCTATTTTTAGATCCTGTCATGATGAAAAAGGAGGAATAAGATGAAAAAAGAAACAAATGTTGCTTTAGTCACAGTGAGTGTTTTCATTGCAACGTTCATGACGGCTATTGAAGGAACAATCGTAACAACCGCTATGCCAACGATCGTCGGCTCATTACATGGAATGGAAATCATGAACTGGGTATTTTCGATTTATTTGCTGACAAACGCTATGCTTACTCCGATTTACGGAAAACTTGCGGATAAAGTGGGACGAAAACCAATTTTTATTTTTGGGACATTATTGTTTATTATCGGTTCGTTATTTTGCGGTTTATCTCAAAGCATGATTGGGTTGATTGCTGCTCGTGCGATTCAAGGGATGGGCGCTGGAGCAATGATGCCAGTAGCTTTGACGATCATCGGCGATCTTTATTCTATTGAGAAGCGAGCAAAAGTTTTAGGTTTGAATAGTTCAGCTTGGGGGATTGCCAGTGTTTTTGGACCGCTCGCGGGAGGATTCATCGTTGAAACGATCAGCTGGCACTGGATCTTTTTTATCAATGTGCCGATCGGAATTCTATTAATTATTTTTATTTGGCTATATTTAAATGAACCAAAAATCATACATGAGTCTAAACCAATGGATATTTTTGGTAGTTTTAGTTTGATGGTCATGCTTGTCTCATTGCTGTTAGGATTCCAATTATTAGGAGACGAAGGAATGAGTCCGCTTGTTTCTGCTTTGCTGCTAGGTAGTATCGTACTGTTAGGTATTTTTATTTTTGCCGAAAAAAGAGCTAAAGATCCTGTCATCATGATGTATTTATTCAAAAATCCACTATTTGTTGTGGTCAACTTGGCTGCAGCATTGGCTAGTGGTTTTTTGATGGGAATCGATGTTTATATTCCTATGTGGATGCAAGGTGTATTAGGACTGAATGCAGCAATTGGTGGGTTGGTATTAGCACCATTATCACTAGTCTGGATGGTCGGTTCTTTCCTTGCAAGCAAGTGGATGACTCAAATGAAAACTCATTGGGTCTTGAGAATTGGACTACTAATCGCAGCTATTGGGGGCGCTTGGTTGTATCTTATGCCTTTCAGAAGTAACTATTTATGGTTTTTTGCTATATCAACGGTCATCGGTATAGGCTTAGGTGTGACCATGACTACCTCGACTGTCAGTGCACAAAATAGTGTATCTCGTGATCAGCTTGGTGTAGCAACTTCTTTTAATACGTTAGTTCGAACAATTGGTCAAACAGTCATGGTTTCTATTTTTGGTTTATTGATAAATGGGGTAACTAAACGAGAACTTGCAGCAGCAAATTTAACAAATGATACGGATATCATGAACAAACTGGTGAATCCACAAACGGCTAAATATATCGATGCGGATATTCTATTGCCATTAAGAAAAATTCTTTATGATGGGTTACATTCCGTTTATCTAGTTGGCTTGTTACTCGTGATCATTGCTTTGGTCTTAACGCTTTTCGTTCATGAAAAAAGTGGTAAAATAAAACAGTAGTTTCGGTCGAGACATGTACTTTGCCGAATCATTCAAATTTAAAGTTATTCAAAAATAACTTCTTACTAAGGAAGGCGAAAATATGGCATTTATTCAAGCAAATATTTATTCGAATGTATTAGAAATGGAAGTCAATCTAAATGTGATACTTCCACAAACAACTAAAAAGGTGATTGGCACCAGTTCAGAGCAAGCGACAACGGACATACCTGTTTTATATTTACTTCATGGGATGGGTGGCAATCATAGTGTATGGGAAAGACGTACGTCGATTGAACGTTATGTAGCAGACTACGGATTAGCTGTCATCATGCCATCTACTGATCTTGGCTGGTACACAGATACGGTTTATGATATGAAATATTGGACGTTCATTGCAGAAGAGCTACCTGAGATTTGTCATGAACTATTCCCACAATTAACAAGAAAAAGGGAAAAAACATATGCCGCTGGATTATCGATGGGCGGATATGGCGCATTAAAACTAGGCCTTGCAAAATCAGAAAATTTCGCAGCAGTAATCTCTCTTTCAGGCGCTGTTTCTGTAGGAAACCGAATGGATGATCTTTTGATGGTTCGTAAAGCAGCCTTTTGGGAAGGAATCTTTGGACCATTGGATCAAATCGAAGGTTCAAAGAATGATCCACAATATTTATTGAAAGAATTAGTAAAAAGCGGAAAACCAGTCCCAAGGTTTTATATGGCTTGTGGGGAATCTGATTTTCTTTATCAAGCAAATCAGGAAATGGTATCTGCTATGCAGGAACAAGGCTTAGCGGTCACCTTTGAACAAGGACCTGGCGATCATAATTGGATCTTCTGGGATCAATGGATCCAACGTGCATTGGTGTGGCTGATGGAAGAAAAGTAAAAAAGAGACTTAAAAAGATAGCTCCTATAGAGATCACTTTGTTGGTGACCTTTATAGGAGCTTTTTTTATCAATTGTTTTCTCTTCTTTTATTTTGTTGGCATAAACCTTCAATATAGGTTTGTGCACTCGTTAGAAAGAGTGCTTTTTCATTCAATTCTGCATGGGACTGCATACTTTCTTTAGATCCCTCTAATTGATTTTCAACTACATAATTACGCATAAATAGAACTGTTTCTTTCAAAAATTCATTTCCGTCCATAATCTTTTGCCGAAGCTGTTGTTCATGCTGCTGATCCATTAGCTGTCCAATCAATAAATTGTGGAGAGAGGCAATGGCCTGATGACTTTGGGTGACTGAAAATCCTTCACGAACAAGTAGTTGGATCATTTGTTCCAAATGTTCTAATCGACTCGGAAAAGCGGGCACAGTATTGATTTCTAATTCTGCCCCACAAGGAAAACGTGTGTAAAGGTCATAGTAATTTTCCATATACTGCAACAATTGTTCATTCCAGGGCAAAGTTGGATCTGGAAGCGCTAATTCTTCTTCCATTGTTTCAGCCATTTTCTGCAAAAGCTGTTGTTTATTTTTGAAATACCAATATAAAGCAGGTGCTTGAACGTGAATTCTGTTTGCGATGTTTCGCATGGAAAGCTGCGAAAGAGCTTGTGTTTCAGCCAAGATATCAAAGGCGGCCTGAATGATGATTGCTTGAGAAAGCTTTATTTCCATTTTATCAACCTCGTGTATTGCATTATCTTTTTAAACATGGTAAATTGTTAGTCGGTCTAATTTTACAGTGTTAAATTAGTCCTGTCAATTTAAACAAAGGGGTGTAATCAACGAATGAAATTAATCTTACGACATGCGAAAAAATATAAAGTAGCTGTTTTTATTTCCTTGCTGTCCGTAGCAGTCATGGTTGCAGCAGCATTATGGCAACCTAAATTACTACAGCAAGTATTGGAAGCTATTATTACAGAAGATAATGATGAAATGAAAACAATCGGTATTTATCTGATCAGTCTGGCTTTGCTAGGATTAGCTGCAGGTGTAACGAACACGATTTTCTCTGCGAAAGTAGCTCAGGGCGTAAGTGCAGATATCCGAGAAGAAGCTTTTCGAAAGATCCAGACATTTTCATTTGGGAATATCGAACAGTTCTCTGCTGGGAATCTTGTTGTTCGTCTAACAAATGATATCACGCAAATCCAAAATTTAGTGATGATTTCTTTGCAATCACTTTTTCGAATTCCATTCTTATTTATTGGTGCCTTCATTTTAGCTATGATCACGATGCCACAATTGTGGTGGATCATCGTAGCGCTTATCGTTACGGTATTTCTTATCACGGCACTTTCATTTACACGGATGGGTAAGCACTTCATGATCATTCAAAAACTGATTGATCGTGTAAATAGCATTGCAAAAGAAAACTTACTAGGGATTCGTGTAGTGAAATCATTTGTACAGGAAGAAAACCAATTGAAGACATTCAGCAAAGTAAGTGAGGACTTAACAAAACACAACATCATAGTCGGTACATTATTTTCTGTGATGATCCCGTCCTTCATGCTGGCTGCCAATTTAGCTGTGGTTGGGGCGATCTTCTTTGTGAGCGATCTTGTTAAAGATGATCCTACATTAATTGGTGGAATTGCTTCATTCATGAATTACTTGATGCAGATCATGATGGCGATCATTATCGGCGGAATGATGATGATGATGACTTCAAGAGCAGCCGTATCGCTGAAGCGGATTGCGGAAATTTTAGATGCTGAACCAGATCTTACTTATTTAGACGTTCCAGAACAAGAGCTGACGGGTTCTGTCACTTTTGACCATGTTTCTTTTCGTTATCCTGGTGAGGATACAGATACGCTTAAAGATATCAGCTTTTCTATCAAACCTGGAGAAATGGTCGGGATCGTCGGTGCGACTGGCGCCGGGAAATCCACACTAGCACAGCTGATTCCTCGTCTATTTGATCCAACAGAAGGAAAAGTAGAAGTAGGTGGTGTAGATCTTCGCCAAGTAAATGAAAAGAGTTTAAGACAAACGGTGTCCTTTGTTTTGCAAAAAGCAATTTTATTCTCAGGAACGATTGCTCAAAACTTGCGCCAAGGAAAAAAGAATGCAACAGAAAAAGAGATGGAGCATGCTTCTTCTATTGCTCAAGCAAAAGAATTCATCGAAAAGCTATCTGATCGTTACGAAGCACCAGTAGAAGAACGAAGCAGCAATTTTTCTGGTGGACAAAAGCAGCGACTATCCATTACTCGTGGTGTTATCGGTGATCCAAAGATCTTGATTTTAGATGATAGTACGAGTGCATTGGATGCTCGCTCTGAAAAACTGGTCCGAGAAGCACTTGATCGAGATTTGAAGGGAACAACGACGATCGTCATCGCACAAAAAATTGCTTCTGTTGTCAAAGCAGACCGCATCTTAGTATTGGATGAAGGTAGATTAGTCGGCGAAGGAACCCATGAGGAATTGGTAGCTGGAAACCGTGTCTATCAGGAAATCTTTGAAACTCAAAAAGGAACGGAGGAGTAAGTATGACTGATTTAATAAAAGCAAGTAAATTTTTCTATCACTATTTGAAACGGTACAAACTCTCCTTTTTCTTTATCTTTATCACAGTAATTATTGCTACCTATCTACAAGTAAAAGCACCTCAGTATATCGGGGAAGCTTTCCAAGAATTAGCAAATTACGTAGGTGGCTTGATGCAAGGCGTGGATGATAAAAGCAAATTTGTTTCTGTAATATGGAAACTCTTGTTGTTTTATGTATTAGCTAGTGCAGCCAACTTTATCTATAGTATTTTATTCACTCAAGTAGTAGGAAAGTCAACGAACCGAATGCGTATCGGTTTATTCAACAAATTGGAAAAATTGACGATTCGCTTCTTTGATTCTCATCAAGATGGTGAAATTTTAAGTCGTTTTACCAGTGACTTAGATAATATTCAAAATAGTTTGAACCAAGCATTGCTTCAAGTCATCACGAATGCTGTTTTACTTGTCGGAATCTTGATTATGATGTTTCGTCAAAATGTAGAATTAGCTTGGGCTACGATTGCTTCTACTCCAGTAGCTATTTTGATAGCTGTCTTGATTATTCGAAAAGCGCGAAAATATGTGGATCTTCAGCAAGATGAAGTGGGAAAACTGAATGGCTATATGGATGAAAAAATCAGCGGACAACGTGTCATCATCACAAATGGCTTACAAGAAGAAACGATTGAAGGATTCTTAGAACATAATCAAAGTGTTCGCGAAGCAACGTTCAAAGGACAAGCTTATTCTGGCCTACTATTTCCGATGATGCAAGGAATGTCACTAGTCAATACAGCAATCGTTATCTTTTTCGGCGGCTGGTTAGCATTGAATGGCGATTTGGAACGTTCGGTGGCGTTAGGCTTAGTTGTGACATTCGTCCAATATTCACAACAATACTACCAACCATTGATGCAGATTTCTTCTGGGTACAGCATGATCCAATTAGCAATTACAGGGGCAAGACGATTAAATGAAATGTTTGATGAAAAAGATGAAGTCAAACCAGAAAACGGTAAAGCATTTGATGGAGTAGAACAAGGACTTGCCTTGCAACACGTAGATTTTGGTTATTCTCCAGAAAAACTAGTCTTGAAAGATGTCTCAATCAATGTGGACAAAGGAGAAATGGTTGCTCTTGTTGGACCAACCGGATCTGGGAAAACGACGATCATGAATCTGCTGAATCGTTTTTACGATGTCAATGATGGGTCAGTAGTAATCGATGGAATAGATATCCGAGAGTATGATCTAGATGCATTACGTAGACATGTAGGAATCGTTTTGCAAGAATCCGTCTTGTTCTCTGGCACCATCAAAGACAATATCACATTCGGTAAACCAGATGCTTCAGATGAAGAAATCATCAATGCAGCAAAACAAGCGAACATTCACGACTTTATCATGACGTTAGAAAAAGGGTATGATACAGAGATATCCGAAGAAAACAATTTGTTCAGTACAGGTCAAAAGCAGTTGATCAGTATTGCTCGAACGATCATCACAAATCCATCTTTATTGATTTTGGATGAAGCAACAAGTAATGTAGACACGGTAACAGAAGCAAGGATCCAAAAAGCAATGGATGAAGCAATCAAAGGAAGAACCAGCTTTGTGATTGCTCACCGGCTGAAAACGATCTTGAATGCAGATAGAATCGTTGTCTTGCGTGATGGGGAAGTCATTGAAGAAGGCAGTCATCACGAGCTATTAGCAGAAAATGGATTTTATGCGGAACTTTATCATAATCAATTTGTATTTGAATAAAGAGGTTGTGAAAAAGCTGTCCTGCATCAAGTAATAAGAACAGCCAATCAAAAACAGCTTCTCATGTTTTTGATTTGGTTGGACTTATTACCGCAGATGCAAGCTTTTGAGCACCGTGAATAAAGAGGTTGTGAAATCAACGCTCTAACCTGAGTACTAGAGAAAAAAACGCAAAACATATCATTTATGTTTTGCGTTTTTTTTATCTTTTTTTCTCGATACAATATAAAATAGGCGGCTGGTTCTTTTGGTTGATAAACCGATAATTCAGCACATTATATGTTTCCTGTGGCAGTTTGGAACAAAAAGAATCAACCATATCCAGTTCTTTTTCTCCGCCTTCATGACCATAGTAGACAACAAGGATCAATCGTCCGCGAGGCACAAGTCGTTTCAATATTTCTTCCATAGCTGTGCGTGTAGTCTCTGGCATAGTGATGATTGCTTTATCACTTTTTGGGAGATACCCTAGATTGAAGATCCCTGCTTTGAGATCTTGTTGTTCAGCTATTACTTCTCCTAACGTTTCGTGGCCTTGTAGAAACAATGAGACACGTTCTTCTAACTGATGCTGTTCTAGCTTTTCACGAGTAGCATCGATTGCTTGTTGCTGGATATCGAAACTATAGACATGACCAGTTTTTCCGATGTGTTCTGCTAGAAAAACCGTATCGTGGCCATTGCCCATCGTTGCATCTACGACGTGATCTCCTGGTTGCAAGATTTCTTGCAGTAATGTATGGCTGAAATACAAAGCAGTTTGCAACATCAGACACTCACCTTTTTCCGTACATCATATTTTCCTTGGAAGCTATCTCTGCGAAGAAGTTCTTCATCAATTGCATTCAAGACTTCCCATTTTTTCAAGCTCCACATTGGTCCAATCAAGGAATCCCACGGCGCATCCCCTGTCAAACGATGGATGATGATCTCTTTTGGTATCATTTCCAGCTGGTCGCAAATGACATTGACATAGTCAGGACGGCTCATTAATTGAAGTCGACCTTCATGATAGTCTCGCAACATTCTCGTTTTGCGCATCAGATGCATCAAATGGAGCTTGATTCCTTGGATATCGGAATCTAAAATAGTGCGTCTGACATTTTCTTTCATCATTTCTAAACTTTCGCCTGGTAATCCGTTGATCAAATGCGTACAAACACGGATATTATGTTTGCGTAATTTAGCCACGCCATCTAAATAAGTTTGATAATCATGTGCTCGGTTGATCAGTTTTGAAGTTTCTTCAAAAGTTGTTTGCAATCCAAGTTCTACCCATAAATACATCCGCTCGTTCAGTTCAGCAAGGTAATCAACTACTTCATCTGGCAGACAATCCGGTCGTGTACCGACTGATAATCCTACGACACCTGGTAAATTGACTACTTGCTCAAATCGTTCTTTGATTATTTCAACTGGCGCATGGGTGTTTGTAAAATTTTGGAAATAAACGATGTATTGTTGGACATGAGGCCATTTTTGATGCATCATGTCGATTTCTTTCTGGAATTGGATTGGAAGTGGATCTTCAGGTGCAACGATCATATCACCCGAACCAGATACACTGCAAAAAGTACAACCGCCATGGGCAACAGTCCCATCTCGATTCGGGCAGTCGAACCCTCCATCGATCGGCACCTTGAAAATTTTCCCGCCAAACTCATTTCGTAAAGCATAATTCCAAGAATGATATCTTTTATTTCCTTCTGAATAAGGAAAAGTCATTAAAAGTCCTTCTTTCTGTAAGAGTTACCTATTTGTTTTCTTTTTTCTCTATACACTGGATAAGTCAGGCACAGCCAAGAAAAACTGAGTAAGTAGCCGCCGATGATATCGGTAGGAAAATGAACACCCAGATAAATGCGGCTTATCCCGACACTTACTATAATAAACACCATCAGCAATTGAAGCAATGTACGTAAGGTTCTTTTTTGAACAAAAGCTGGCAGCAGAAATAGGAAAGAGCCGTAAAGAATCATACTGCCTGCTGCATGTCCACTAGGGAAACTGTAACTTGTTTCAACCACTAAGTGTGTCAATGAAGGGCGCTCTCGCATGAAAAATAGTTTGATCAACGGGTTGATGATTCCAGCAATTACAATAAATCCAGAAACGAACCAAACTGTTTCTGCCCTTTTTTTCTTATACCACATCCATAAAGCCGTACAAGCAAATAAAATGATGACGGTAAGAGGATTACCGAATTTAGTCATAAAGAGTTGGTAGCTGTTCAGATCAGGATAAGAAGCTCTGACAATGTCTGTAAACCACTGATCGAAACCAGAAAGCCACGATAGATGGAACTTTACGATCCAGCCCAAAATAAAAAACAGGACAAGAAAGAAGCTGCCAGTCACTTGAAATGATGTTTTATATTTCATACAATTCCTCCTTTGAAGCAATGACTTATTATAGCATTTTTGGTCCAGCGAAAAAAAAGGTAAAGAGATAAAACCCATGCATGATCCCTCTTTGAATAACCAATATTCTTATAAAAAAATAACTGTAATCGGAAAGACATTTTTTGGTAATACAAATGAAATGTTAGGAAAATAAAATCAGTGTTTTTCGAAATCCTTGTAAATAAGAACATAGACGTAGGAAGAACTTAAAAATGAACAGAAGTTGTTCATTACGGTAAATTACAATATGATTACAAAAAACAACAAAGCTCTTAAATAACTTTTAATAAATATTAAGAGAAGTTATAATTATTAATAATAGATAAATTGAAGTTGGAGGATAGAAGATGGAAAACATTGCAAGAAAAGAACGGAGACGTTTAGAACAGACCAAACGTTTTCGAAAAGCAAAACGAGGGGCAGCAATCGTGGGAACTGCGATGGTAGGCTGTTCTGTCGCTGCTCCATTAGTACAGCCGGTTCCTGTTCAAGCGGATGAAACACCTGTTCAGTTCGGCGCAAGAATCAATACAGCGGCATTTATTACAGAAATTGCTACTTATGCGCAGCCAATTGCTCAAGCCAACGATTTGTATGCATCAGTGATGATCGCACAAGCAGTTGTAGAAAGCGGTTGGGGCAGTAGTGCGTTATCGCAAGCACCTTATTATAATCTTTTTGGGATAAAAGGCAGCTATCAAGGACAAACTGTCTACATGGATACGCTTGAATTTTTAAATAATCAATGGGTAAATAAAAAGGAGCCTTTCCGACAATATCCTTCTTTTGCTGAATCGTTCAATGACAATGCCTATGTACTTAGAAATACTTCATTTGGCAACGGTTATTACTATGCCGGTACTTGGAAGAGCAACACGAGATCCTATACAGATGCGACAGCTTGTTTGACAGGTCGTTATGCGACTGACCCTGGTTATGCAAGCAAATTAAATAATATCATCACGACTTACGGATTGACCCAATATGATACACCAGCTAGCGGAAACGCGGGCGGTGGAGCCACTACAGGTGGGAATAATACTGGAAGTACAGGTAGTACTAGCGGTTCAAGTAATTCTGGTAATACAAACTCAGGTTCAGCAACTTCGACCACTTATACTGTTCAATCTGGTGATTCTGTTTGGGGAATCTCCAATAAATTCGGTATTACAATGGATCAATTGATTCAATGGAACAATATCCAAAACAATTTCATTTACCCAGGACAAAAACTAACGATCAAGGGTAGCCAAGAAAATGGCTCTTCGACGAATAATTCTGGTAACAATACCAATTCTTCAGGAAATGCTGGTACATCAAACGGAGGACAAACAACTGGGGCGAAATACACTGTTCAATCTGGCGATTCTGTTTGGAAGATCTCAAATGATCACGGAATTACGATGGCTCAATTGATTGAATGGAACAATATCAAGAATAATTTTGTTTATCCAGGACAACAGCTGATCGTATCAAATGGCGGTTCCTCTAATACTGGAGCAAATACTGGCAACACAAGTGGTTCAAATTCGTCTAATTCAAGTTCTTCTAATACGGCTTCAGGAACGAAATACACAGTGAAAGCCGGAGACTCTGTTTGGAGTGTCTCCAACAAATATGGAATTACGATGGCTCAACTGATCCAATGGAACAACATCCAAAATAACTTTATTTATCCAGGACAACAACTGACTGTTTCAAACAGTGGGTCAACAAACAGCGCATCAAGTAATACAGGTTCGTCAGCCAATACAAATAACAGCAGCTCAGCTAATACTGGCAGCAGTTCGTCTCAAGGCACTTATACAGTCAAGGCGGGTGAATCTGTTTGGAGCGTAGCGAATAAAAACGGCATCACGATGAATCAGCTGATTGAATGGAATAATATCAAAAACAACTTTATTTACCCAGGACAGCAATTGATCGTTAAAGGCGGCAATTCAGTAAATACCAATACAGGTTCAACTACTTCGGCAGCGAAACCAAATACACCGAATACGTCTGCTACAACAAGTACATCATCCTCTGGTAATACGATGTATACCGTGAAAGCAGGCGAGTCAGTTTGGAGCGTAGCGAACAAACATCATATCACGATGGATCAGTTGATCGAATGGAATAATATCAAAAATAATTTCATCTATCCTGGACAACAAGTGATCGTGAAGAAAGGTTCGTCTCAAACAACAAACCAACAAGCACCTGCAGGTTCGAAAACCTATACTGTGAAATCTGGAGAATCTGTTTGGGGTGTTGCTGACAGCCATGGTATTACAATGGCTCAACTAATCGAATGGAACAATATCAAAAACAACTTTATTTATCCAGGTCAAACATTGATTGTAGCTAAATAAAATAGCTGTTCAAAGAAATAACGATTGAATTCCACAAAAATATTTGTTACTATAAGGCTACTTAAATATGACAACACTTGAAAAGGAAGTAGTAAAAAGACTGAAGTTTCAGAGAGCACATGGTTGGTGAGAATGTGTACGGATGCTTTTGAACTCGCCTTTGAGTTGCCCTTGCTGAATATTCGAGTAAGCAAGTGGCGGTGACGGCCGTTACAACGTTCGAGGCCTTTTCATTAAGGTAAAAATAGGTGGTACCGCGTAGATTACGTCCTATAAAAAGAGCAATCTTTTTATAGGATTTTTTTATTTCTTTTGTGAAGTTTGAGAAAACAAAGTAAAAGAAAACAAAAAGAAACAGATTCTGCCGGTTTTTTTCGCTATAATAGAAACAAGCGTTTTTAATAGAACAGGAGGACAGAAAATGAGTTACAATCATAAAGAAATAGAGAAAAAATGGCAAAAATACTGGGCAAAAACGAATACCTTCAACACCCATGATGATCCTGAAAAACCAAAATTTTATGCACTAGATATGTTTCCCTATCCATCCGGACAAGGGCTCCATGTAGGGCATCCTGAAGGGTATACGGCAACGGATATCCTTTCCCGTGTGAAAAGAAGTCAAGGATACAACGTACTGCATCCAATGGGGTGGGATGCATTCGGTCTACCTGCTGAGCAATATGCGTTAGATACAGGAAACGATCCGGCTGAATTTACCCAAAAAAATATCGAAACATTCCGACGCCAAATCAATTCTTTAGGATTTAGTTATGACTGGAATCGCGAAGTGAATACAACTGATCCAGAGTATTACAAATGGACACAATGGATCTTTACGAAGCTTTATGAAAAAGGCCTGGCTTATGAAGCAGAAGTAGCGGTAAACTGGGTACCTGAATTAGGAACAGTTATTTCAAATGAAGAAGTGATCGATGGAAAAAGTGAACGTGGTGGCTATGACGTAGTCAGAAAACCAATGCGCCAATGGATGCTGAAAATCACTGCTTATGCCGATCGCTTATTGGATGATCTAGAACTAGTTGACTGGCCAGAAAGCATCAAGGAAATGCAAAGAAATTGGATCGGGCGTTCAGTGGGAGCAAATATTGAATTTAAAGTGGCTGGGACGGATAAATCCTATACCGTGTTTACGACACGACCAGATACTTTATTCGGTGCAACTTACTCGGTTCTCGCACCTGAACTAGATCTTGTTAGAGAAATTACGACCCCTGAACAAAAAGCTGCTGTAGAAGCTTATATCGAAGAGACAGCTAAAAAATCAGATCTGAAGAGAACAGATCTTGCAAAAGAAAAAACAGGAGTATTTACTGGTGCTTACGCAATCAATCCAGTCAATGGCAAAGAAATCCCAATCTGGATCGCTGATTATGTATTAGCTTCTTACGGCACAGGAGCAATCATGGCTGTTCCAGCACATGATGAACGTGACTTTGAATTCGCTCAAACTTTCGGACTAGAGATTCTTCCAGTTATCGAAGGTGGAGATGTTCAAAAAGCTGCTTACACAGAAGATGGTACGCACATCAACTCTGAATTTTTAAACGGTATGAACAAACAAGAAGCAATCGACAAAATGAATGAATGGCTAGAAGAAAATGGCGTAGGGAAGAAAGAAGTCAGCTATCGCTTACGCGACTGGCTATTCTCCCGTCAACGTTACTGGGGTGAACCAATCCCAATCATCCACTGGGAAGACGGAACAGTCACAGCTGTCCCAGAAGAAGAGCTACCATTACGTTTGCCTAAGACAAAAAATATCAAGCCAAGCGGTACTGGTGAATCTCCATTAGCAAATATTGAGGAGTGGGTCAATGTCGTTGATCCTGTAACAGGTAAAAAAGGCCGTCGCGAAACGAATACAATGCCACAATGGGCAGGAAGCTCATGGTATTACCTGCGTTATATCGACCCTCATAACAAAAAAGAACTAGCAGATTATGAAAAGTTGAAGCGTTGGCTGCCAGTTGACATCTACATTGGTGGAGCAGAACATGCGGTACTTCATTTACTATATGCACGATTCTGGCATAAATTCTTATACGATATCGGTGTTGTTCCTACAAAAGAACCATTCCAAAAACTATACAATCAAGGAATGATCTTAGGCGAAAACAACGAAAAAATGTCAAAATCTCGCGGTAATGTAGTCAATCCTGATGATGTGGTTGAAACTTACGGTGCAGATACACTGCGCATGTACGAAATGTTCATGGGACCATTAGACGCTTCGATTGCTTGGAGCGAAAATGGCTTAGAAGGAAGCCGCAAATTCTTGGATCGTGTATGGCGCTTGATCGTTGATGAAAACAATAAAATGCGTGATCGTATCACTACATTGAATGACGGCAAACTTGATAAAGTGTACCATCAAACAGTGAAAAAAGTGACAGAAGACTATGAAAATCTTCATTTCAATACAGCAATCTCCCAATTGATGGTCTTTATCAATGAAGCCTATAAAGTGGACGCTCTGCCTTATGAATATATCGAAGGATTTGTTCAACTACTCGCACCGATTGCTCCTCACATAGGTGAAGAACTATGGTCAATCCTTGGAAATGAAGATGGTATTTCTTACGCACCATGGCCAACATATGACGAAGCAGCACTTGTGGAAGACGAAGTAGAAGTTGTTTTCCAAGTAAACGGTAAAGTTCGTGCGAAAAGCAATGTTCCCCGAGACTTAGGGAAAGATGAGCTAGAAAAAGTAGCATTAGCCAATGAAACAGTGCAAGAATATATCGAAGGCAAAACAGTCAGAAAAGTTATTGCGGTACCAAACAAGTTAGTCAATATCGTTGCTAATTAAATAACCTGATAAAAGCAGTTGGCAGAATCTCTGTCAGCTGTTTTTTTGTAAAAAAACATGAATAGGGAAAATAGTTGACAAGAAAATAACAACGCCATATGATGTTCCATAGTATTTACAACCTGTCATAGTTGACTGTGAAAAATATAGAAATAAAAGTAAAAGAAAGGACGACAACAGGTGGGTTTTTATCAGTCTCTGCAACTAGATCCGTTTATTTTAAAACAAAAAATACGAGAAGCAACTTCTAGAAAAGAAAAGCGCATGTATATTTGTTCATTGTTTTTACGATCATTATTTATCGTATTATTTGCCATTTGTTTTATTATTTTCATTACAACATTGTTTGAATCGACGCATAAACCATACGCTGTGGTTTTATTCTGTATGTTGATGAGTATTCGTTTTGTTGATTTTGGTTATAAGATTTTTCATTCGATCATTAGTTTAGCCATCGTTATGCTCTCACTATTAACAGCGCCTTATGTCCAACTGATCAAATGGTCAGGTATGGGCGTGTTGATTCATTTTATTTTACTAAGTAGCATATTACTGGCAACTGCTAGTGACCCTAAAATGGGAAATGCTTCTTTGTACGGTTTTTCTTATCTTTTTATTGTTTATTCGTTACCTAAAGATTTGTTGAACAAGGATTTCTTTACACAAACAGGTAGCTTATTGTTTTTATTTTTTTGTTGGTTTTCAGTTATCCTTTATAGAAAACATCGAGAAAAGAATAGAGGCAAAAGCTTATTCAGAAAGAATTTTTTGAAAGATATTTATTCGCAACAAAAAATTTGGATGCTCAGCTATGCGTTTGGTATCAGTCTTTTGATTGTCGCAGGAGAATATGTCCCTTTTCAACGATTGATGTGGGCAGGGTTTGCATTTTCTTCTATTGTATCTAGCTATGGATTGATGTCGATTGGTTTCAAAGAACGAGCAGTAGACAGAATTATCGGCTCATTGATCGGATGTGCTTTATTTATTGGTATCAGCCAATTTATTCCGTTTGCGTGGGTCGGTATATTGGGTGGACTAGCTTTAGGTATTTGTTCTACCTATAGATATAAAACAATTTTTAATTGCTTTGGTGCTTTGACAATCGCTGCAAGCTTATTTGGTGTTCCAGGAGCAGTAACGATCCGTATTTTTGAGAATATCCTTGGGGTATGTTTAGGAATCATGTATATTGGGGTGACTGAGATACTTATCCGCAAAATAAGAGAAAAACACGGTTTGAATCATTAGATGAGATCGAATAAAAAAATAAGGAAAAAGTGAAGATACACATGGATGATAAATTGCTATCATTCCATGTGTATCTTTTTTACGGTAAATCAGTGAAATGCTCTACGTTCATTATTCAAGAGATGATACACATTTTTTCCGTAATGCTACGGAAATATATATTTTGAATAGAAAACGCTTACAAGTTATGCTTGGTTTATAAAAATAAAAGGAGTGATTGATTTATGAAAAAAGCATTGATTATTTGTGCAGCAGGAATGTCATCATCGATGATGGCCTCAAAGACAACGGATTTCTTTAAGCAAAAAGGAGAAGAGATACTCGTAGATGCAGTTTCAGCTACAGAAGGCGATAATATGATTAAGAATAGTGATTTTGATTTATTTCTGATCAGCCCGCAAACGACGATGTTTTTGGATAAATTCAAAAAATTAGGAGAATCTGTTGGAAAGCCTGTTGTTAGTATCCCTTTCCAAGCGTATGTCCCAATCCCTACAGGCATCCAGAAGTTAGCAGAGGTGATCGAAGAGAACATATGATGGAATAGGAGTGGATGATAATGAAACAGAAGGAAAAATTACTGTTGAGATATTTGATTGATCACAGGAAGGAGTATGTCACCAGTCAACGTTTAGCTTCTGAATTGTTATTATCTGATCGGACAATCCGTAATTACTTGCAGCGGATCAAAGAGTTAGTAGAAGAAAACGGAGGTAAGATCATTGCTAAACCAGGTTATGGTTACCAACTGCATATTTTACAAAGACTGACATTTGATCTGTTTTTGAGTCGGCAAGAAATAGTACCGGGATATGCTAGAGAGCCTCAAGGATTTTATGAGTCGGAAGACCGACAAAAGTATATATTGAACCAACTGCTTTTGGAAGATGCCATTCTTTTTATGGATGATTTGGCAGAAGAGCTTTATATCAGTCGTTCTAGTTTGACAAAGGACATGCAAGAAATCAAAGAGCGGTTGATTTCTTATTCACTAAAAATTGTTTCTAAGCATGGTCAAGGGATATGGATCGAAGGGGAAGAAAGAAATCGACGGCATTTTATCATGGATACTTTTTTCGGGAACCATTATGGGAATTCATTGAAAGAATATTTAGGACAAAGTCGCTTTTTCACAGACATCAGTTTTGAAGAGCTAGTGATCATCATTCTCGATGAAACAAGAGAAGCTAAGTTAAAAGTTTCTGATTTTATCATACAGAATTTGTCCTTACACTTGGCTTTGGGAATCAAACGTCTACGAGAAGGGTTTGAAATCAAGGAACTAGGTATCGAACAAGAAGTTTCTGATCGAGTAGAGTATCAAGTCGCGCAACGCATTGTTCAACGTATTGAGGTAATCGCAGATGTATCGTTTCCCCAAGAAGAAATTGCTTATTTGACTTTACACCTTATGGCTAAGTCAAATCATAGAGAAAATAAAAATGATCAGGAACTATCAAAGGAAGTAGCGAAAGTTTTGAAACGATTGTCTCAGGAATTTCGTTTTTCATTAATAGAGGATCACCAGCTTTTCAATGGTCTACTCGATCATTTGTCACCAATGATGATTCGATTGAGCCGAGGCATTCGCATTGAGAACCCTCTGACTGAAGAGATAAAGGAAGAAAATCCCAAAGTTTTTGAAGCAGTAAAAACGCATTTCAGCAACATGCCGGCTTTGAAAAACTATACCATCAATGAAGATGAATGGGCCTATTTGGCTTTGCATCTCATGGCGGCATTGGAAAAAGAAAGAGCTACGCATAAATTGCATGCGTTGATCATCTGTGCAACGGGTTACGGCAGTGCCCAATTATTAAAGAATCGTGTAGTCAGTGAATTTGGAAAAAATATTACAGTGGTAAATGTAAAAGGCTATTATGAGATCAATGAAACAACTTTAAAAGGAATCGACTTGATTATTTCTTCTATTGATCTTTCGACAATGTTTTTTAAAATTCCAGTTTTACATGTCAGTATTTTTTTGAATGAAGATGATGTTCATAAAATACGAAAGGTAATTGGTGAATCTATACCTTATCATTCCTCAGATCGACCGATACCAGCATTTTCTCTACAGCAAAAAAAGCAGATTTACACCGAACAGCTGTCTGAAAAGTTTTTCAAGACTTATACGTACGAACCGAAAAAAGAAGAAGTTCTTCATGATTTGTTGCAAAAGCTGAGCATAAATGAAGAAGAAGGATATATAAGAGAAATGCGAAAGCAGATCCAGCAACGTGAAAGTATGGGACAAATCATATTCAGTGATACAGTGGCAGTCCCACATCCCGCTGTTCCAGTTGGAATCGAAACAAAGATAGCCGTTGCATTGATTCCTTCAGGGATGCAATGGAATCAGTATCAAGGAATCCATTTTGTTTTTCTAGTTTCGCCTTCTTATATCGAAAATGAAGGAATTACGGTCGTGACCAAAGCAATCGTTAGGTTAGTTGACCAGCTAAACGTGCAACAGGAAATCTTAGCTGAACCTATTTTTGAGAATTTCAGCAGTAAATTTATCAAATTGATCGAATAAGGAGGAAAACAGATGGCTGAAAAAATAAACAGTGAAACGCTACAAGTGACGTCTTTTGATATCATTTTTCATAGCGGAAATGCACGAACACTGATACATGAAGCATTTCGCTCGATGCGTAAGGAGCTGTTTGAAGAAGTAGAAGAGAAGTTGCGACAAGCAAATGAAGAGATTCTTCATGCGCATCAATCACAAACTCAACTTCTGAAAGAATATGCTAGTGGGACAAAAATAGAAATGGAAATTATCATGGTCCATGCACAAGATCATCTGATGACGACGATGACATTATTGGAAGTTGCACAGGAAATGAATTATTTGTATCAAAAAAATAAATAGAAAGGAAGATTTATTGTGCAGGATACAGTAAAAAGGAAAATCGAATTAGAAAAAAAGCAACTTAGTTTGAAAAACATGTATTTCAATCGTTATCTGTTCGTACGCTATCTGACTGCCTTTTTCTTTTTCATGAACATGCAATGGATGATTCTGCTTCTATCAGCTAAAAGTTTAGGAAGCAGTTTACCAATGGTTCTACTTTTAGCTATTTTGCCTGCAGTAGGAGAACAAGTAAAGCTTTATCGAAAGCACCAAACGAATGTTCCATGGACAAAGCGGTATTTTTTGTTTCAGGGTGTCTGCAATATATTATTGATTCCAGTGTTGTTCACCTCAGGATTTACACTCTTGTATCCTTTTATGGCAAATAACAATAGAGGACAGCTATTTGTTTTCATTCTTATTGTAAGCGGTATTTTTGTCAGTGTATTTATCCAGTATCGTTTAAAGAAAATTTCGCTCAATCAAGATCAGCAGTATATCCGTATAAAACAATATGAAAAAGCGTTGTATTTAGGAAAGGAGAATAATTAATGTTTGATTTTTTGCAGAAATACCTGATGGGACCTATGGGGAAAATTGCGCAACTTAAAATCGTTCGGGCTGTCATGGCAGCGGGGATGGCTTCTATTCCTTTCACGATCGTAGGTTCGATGTTTTTGGTTTTGAATATTTTGCCATTACCGTTCCCATTTTTAGAAGGATTTTTTAATGCAACTTTTTTCAAAGTTAGTGACTTGTACATGATCGTCAATACAATGACGATGGGTATTTTATCTATTTACTTTGCCATTGTGTTTGCTTATGAATTAACGTCAATTGAACGAGATGAACAAAAGTTGAATGTTAATCCGCTCACGGGGGCATTACTATCTGTTTTTGCATTCTTTATGTGTATCCCTGAGTTGATCATGACCGATGGTAAAATCAGCTTGATTGCTTCTATCAATGAGACAGAAACTGTAGTAAATGGGATACGGATGGGCTCTTTTGTCGAACGTTTAGGAACTTCAGGAATCTTTACAGCTATTATTATGTCGATTATTGCGGTCGAATTGTATTGTATGTGTGTCAAGAGAAATTGGGTCATAAAAATGCCAGATGTTGTTCCGCCGGGAGTTTCTCGTTCTTTCACCGCTCTGATCCCAACATTTGTCATTGCGTTTGTGGTGATGATCATCAATGGATTATTAGTTGCACTAGGAACGGATATCTTCAAAATGATTGCTATCCCATTTGGGTTTGTTACGCAGCTGACGAATACGTGGCTTGGTGTCATGGTGATTTATTTCTTGATCCATGCATTGTGGATCGTAGGTATCCATGGAGCGAATATCATCACTTCTTTCTTGACCCCAATCGTATTAGCTAATATGGCAGCTAACGCACAAGGCGCAAATTATCCGTTGGCAGGAGAATTCAACAATTCTTATGTAACCGTTGGTGGATCAGGCGCGACCTTAGGATTGATCATCTTTATTGCATTCCTCGCGAAATCGGATCAGCTGAAAGTGTTAGGAAAAGCCTCTCTTGTACCAGGACTATTCAATATCAACGAACCAATTATTTTCGGGATGCCAATCGTCTACAATCCCTATTTAGCGGTTCCGTTTTTCTTAGCACCGATGGCTTCTGCTACACTCGCTTATTTTGCCATTCGGCTGGAAATCGTTAAACCGATGCTTGCACAGATGCCGTGGCCTTCACCAGTTGGAATTGGCGCATTTGTCGGCAGTGGGGGTGATTGGAAAGCAGCTGTGCTAGCTGTCTTTTGTGCAATCATCGCATTCATTATCTGGTTCCCATTTATTAAATTTTATGATAGTAAATTATTGAATGAAGAAAGAGAAAAGGCAGCAGAATCAGCTAGTGAAAAGTCAGCTAACTGATTTCTAAGAAAATAGAGCGTGGGACAAAAGTAAAGAACACTTTTGTCTCACGCTCTAAACACGTATAAACGGCGGAAGCAGAAGCAACTCCTTCGGAAATAAGCTGAAATTCACAAAAATTTGAAAAGCAATTTTCGTGAATTCCTTCTTATTTCTTGGAGTTAAACGCTTCTGTCCCAGCCTCTATTTATTATAGTCAATATGATTCGAACGAAGTATCAAGGCAGAATACCGAGCGACTGAAGCAAACCTAGGCATGTGAATATCAGATAAACGACTAGAAAAAATAGAGCAACCCTTCCGCCTAAGCGCGCGAAAAACTTAGTCTGATGCTTCCGACTCATCAAGTAAGAAAAAAGTAGCAGTAACCATCCAACAATCGATGCATCAACTGGCAAATGGAGATTTCTGAAAATAACGGCCCCCATTTTGCCACTTTGCAAATTCAAAGTTAGAAAAATGACAGAAAAAAGATACCGTTAGCTAAGTTGAAAAATTTTTTCATAATAACCACTTTTATATTATTGAAAAGACAGGAATAATAAACTAAAAGCAACGATAGAAGAGCCAGTAATCAAAACAAATAAAAGCGCTATCTTTAAGAGGCATGATAAAGAAACAATAAAAATTATTGTAGTTCCGGCAACTTTTCTTGATAATTCCATAGACGGGACGCTATGAAAAGTTTTCTTTTCATGGCGTCCCGTCTACTAGAATATAAATAACATTATTCTTCAATCAACCGCTTCACGATTGCATAATCCCCTTCGTAAGGTTCATCTACACCATTGATTTTTTGATAGGGATCAACCCCTTTTCCCGCAATGACGACTGAATCCTGCGGAGTACTTTCTGCTAAAGCACGCCGAATCGCTTCAGGACGGTCCATTTCATAATGAACGATCAATTCTGGATTAGTAATTGCTTCATTGATTTCTTCCGCGATTTTTTGCGGATCTTCAAATGCTGGGTCATCTGCCGTCAAAAAGGCAACGTCAGCTGTTTCTGATAGCACTTTTCCAAAATCATGTCGACGGGAGATTGCTTTGTTCCCTGGGCTGCCTAATACAACAATTACACGACCGTCTGGATGTTCATTTTTGGCAAATTCCAGCAATGTTTTCAAACTTAGATAATTATGTGCGTAGTCCACATAGACATGCGCCCCATTTGATTGGATCAATTGATCCATTCGGCCTGGTACACGAGCTTCTTTTAATCCGGCTTGTGCATCTTGACTGGAGGCACCTGTTAGTGCTGCGGCAATGATCGCACTGGCTGCATTTTCTTGATTGAATCCTCCGGCCAGCAAAATATCATAAGCAGTATCGCAGATAGCTAAGTGATCTTGACGAGAAGATAAAGTAAACCCGTGGGTACCTTTGTCTGAATGAATCACTTGATAATTGCTTTCTTCCGAACGACCATAAGTGATCGTTGGGATCTGGAATAGATCGGCGGTTTCTTTAAGCAAATCAAAATAGTCACTTTCGTGATTCAAAACAACTGTTTTTGAGTTTAAGATCAATTGACGCTTGCAATAGAAATAGTCATCAAATGTCGGATGTTCGATCGGACTGATATGGTCAGGCGAGATATTCAAGAAGATTCCTACATCTAAAGTCAACCCGTACACACGTTGTGTTTTGTAAGCTTGGGAAGAAACTTCCATCACTAGATGAGTCATACCATTTTTAACTGCTTCTGCCATCATACGATATAAATCTAATGACTCAGGCGTTGTTAAATGGGATTTGAAATACGTTTTGCCATCTAGCGTTGTATTCATCGTAGAAAGCAATGCAGTTTTTTTATTCGTTGTGTGATCCAAGATTGCTTTAGTAAAGTACGCAGCAGTTGTTTTACCTTTTGTTCCAGTGAATCCAATCACTTTCAATTTATTTTGTGGATAGTCGTAAAAGGCCATAGCAAGAAGTGCCATTGCTTTACGAATATCCGTCACAATGATGCCTACTGCTGAATTTTCATATGGCTGCTCTGATACATAATATTGGATACCTTGTTCGATCGCTGAATCCAAATATTCTTCTTTGAAATTCATTCCTTTACAGAAAAACAGAGTAGAAGCATCAGCTTTTCTTGAATCATAACTTAACTGAAGAAATTCAGCTTTTTCTGGTACATCAAGATGCCAGCCTTTTGTTGAAACAAATTCTTTTAATAGATGTTCTTTTAATAGTAAATGACGGATGTCTTCTAAAGAGAAGCTCATTGATTGATCCCTCGCTTCATTCAATTTCTTGATTTATTATAGCACACTCTTTTCAATATATCGTTTGATATATATCGTTTGATTCCGCTGTGACAAAATCCAGCTTTATTCAAATTTTCTTGACACAGGGGACAAGCGGATGAGTATTTTCATAAACAATGAACTGACTGTAATAGATAGGAGAACGAACAGTGTCTCCAACCATCCAAATACATAATAATTCAAAAAGATGATAAGGCTATTCGTAAGTAACAGTCCTTGCGGCATTGGAAGCCGAAAAAATTTGTGAAAAATAATTGGCGGTATCGTTATCCCGCCATTTGAGGCTCCGACGGTGTACAATGTGTAAACGCCAAGACTGAACAAAAGACTTCCTGAAATCAGTGAGAAGAAATGAGAGGAGAGCATTTCCACTTTTGGAACGATTTCTAAAACAACAGGAAAAAGCAGACTTCCCGCTACAGTTTTAAAAAATATTGATTTTCCTAATAGAACAGCGGCTAGAAGCAGCATCATAAGATTGATGCTCCAAACAGTAACTGAGCGTTGGATAGAAAAGGCCGTTTCAACTAAATGTCCGATTGCGCCCACTCCGGCGGAAGCTATATCATGAGGGAGCAAGAACCAATTCAATCCAACTGTGATAAAGAAAAGACCTAAAAATATAACGGGTAGTTTTTTTATTTCTTGTGTCATTGATATCTCCTATAAATGTTAGCCATAAAAGGCTGTATATTTCTTTACTTTACCAAAAAAACGAAACCGAATTCAAAAAAACAATCGTTCTTATAAAAGTTATATAAAATCGATTGCCAGTTTCTGTTTTACCAATTAAAATGATAGTAATGTTTTGTAGAAAGTTGGAATCTGACCGATGGATAATCAAAGAAAACCAGCATTAGATCAATTATCACCGCAAGAAAAAATGGCACGAGGCTCTGCTTGGATGACCGCCAGTAATATCATTTCAAGGTTGCTAGGAGCTGTCTATATCATTCCTTGGTATGCTTGGATGGGCGAAAATGCTAAGGCTGCCAATGGATTATTCAATATGGGGTACAATATATATGCATTGTTTCTACTGATCTCTACAGCAGGAATACCCGCGGCGATCGCAAAACAAACCGCGCGATATAATTCGTTGAATGAATATGGCACTTCACGACGATTGTTCATCCGGGCATTACAGATGATGGGCGGGTTAGGTCTGTTGTTCGCTTTGTTCATGTACATCGCCTCTCCTTGGCTAGCTCATGCTTCTGGTGGCGGAGAAGAACTGATTCCAACGATGCGCTCTTTGAGTATCGCTGTATTGGTTTTTCCTTGTATGAGTGTGATACGAGGGTATTTTCAAGGGAACCAAGAGATGATGCCTTATGCGCTGTCGCAGATCGTTGAACAAGTTGCACGTATTTTTTATATGCTGTTGGCTACATTCATCATCATGAAAGTCATGAATGGCGATTATGTGACGGCGGTCACGCAATCAACTTTCGCGGCATTTATCGGTATGCTAGCAAGTATCCTTGTCCTTTTGTATTTTTTGAAGAAACATCAAGCGTATACATCTGCATTTATCCACTACAGCGAAAACAAAGTAAATATTGCAACGAAGGAATTGTTGTTAGATACCATTAAAGAAGCAATACCGTTTATTATCGTTGGTTCAGGGGTAACAATCTTCAAATTAGTCGATCAATTCACTTTTATGTGGGTCATGTCTGCATCCACTGAATATTCCAATGCACAGTTGCTAGATCTTTTTTCGATTTTTAGTGCCAATCCAGATAAATTGACAATGGTAGTTATCGCATTGGCAACATCGATCGCGTCTACCGGGTTACCGTTGATTACAGAAGCTGTTACGTTGAAAGATCGAGTAGGACTGGCAAAATTGACGAGCGGAAATTTACAACTGTTTTCATTTTTTATGTTTCCAGCGACATTTGGTGTCATGTTACTTGCCTATCCGCTCAACACATTATTTTATACACCAGATTCTCTAGGAAGCAATGTACTGATCCAAGCAAGTTTTGTAGGACTCTTCTTAGGGTTATATATGCTAGTTTCCAACATGCTGCAAGGAATGTTTGAAAACAGGGCGGCAATCAATTATTTGGTTGTTGGGTTTCTGGTGAAACTACTTCTTCAATATCCAGCCATTCGTTTATTTGAAGTGTATGGCCCTTTATTAGCGACAATGCTCGGGTTTGCTGTGTCTTGTACCTTGATCTTAAAGAGGATCCATGAAGTAGCTCGCTTTAAACCAAGTTTTGTCTGGCGTAGGACATTACTGATCTTTATTCTTACCTTGATTATGCTTTTTGCTTCGTGGATCACAAAGATGATTTTTGGGACTTTCTTAAATGAAGATAGCAAATTCCAGTCTCTATTATTGATTCTTGCAGTAGCAGGTATAGGGGCATTGGTGTACGATTATTTAGCTTTGAAAATCCGTTTGGCAGAAAGACTACTAGGACCAGGAATAGCGCGTTTACGACACAAATTAAAAATAAAATAAGTGAATGGGAAGAGCAGAATCAATGCTCTTTTGAAATGGGGGAAACGCATGCGTTTAGATAAATTTTTAGCAGATATGGGACTTGGTAGCCGCAAAGAAGTCAAAGGATTGATCAAAAAAGGAACGATTGAAGTCAATGGACAAGTGGTCAAAAGCGATAAAGCGCAAGTAAACGAGTTTGAAGATACGGTTACTTATTTAGGAGAAATCATTGCGTATCAAAAAGATTTTTATTATATTTTGCATAAACCTGCAGGAGTCATTTCTGCTACTCAGGATAATCATGATCAAACCGTAATCGATTTGTTGGAAGATCAAGATTATCGGGAAGATCTTTTTCCAGTTGGCCGATTGGATAAAGACACGGAAGGCCTCCTGATTTTAACGAATGATGGGGTATTTGCCCATCAGTTATTATCACCAAAAAAACACGTGGAGAAAGAATATCTAGCTGAGGTTAACGGCATAATGACAGAAGAAGATATCCGTTTATTTGCAGAAGGACTGATTATTGATGGTGATGAGCAGACATTGCCGGCAAAACTCCAAATCGATCAAGTAGATCAAGAGTCAGAAACTTCAATTATCCGTCTGATTTTGCATGAAGGGAAGTTTCACCAAGTCAAGCGAATGGTCAAAGCAGTAGGAAAAGAAGTCTTATATTTAAAAAGAATCCGTATGGGGAATTTTTGTCTTCCTAAAGATTTGAATAGAGGGCAGTATCGCCCCATGACCAAAGAAGAGCTAGAACAAGTGAGAGAAAAATAAGTGAATGGACAGCTAAAAGAATAAGCAGTGTAGTTGTAGCGCCATCTGAAAAGCAGACTTATCCGTCTGACTTTTGGATGGCTTTTTTGTGAAATTTCGGCTTATTTCCGTAGAAGCTACTTCTGGAACACCGTTTGTTCGGAAGAAGGGACTGTGACAAGACTTTTGTCACAGTCCCCATTGCTCGTTGTGACTCGGAGTTAGATAGCAAGGTCACGATCTGTCTAATACTCAGGACAAAACGCTGATTTCACAACCTCTCCTATACTTTGTTTCATTTTCCCTATACTTTGTTTATTTATTCTCATTATTGAAAGCGCTATAATAACGTTGCGAATGAATCGAAAGGGGTTTTTAGATGAAAAAACGAAAGGGGTTCAATCATTTTTTTATGAATCTATGGCGTTATAAAGCACTTGTCCTGATGGCTGTACCGGGTATGCTTTGGATGATTTTTTTCTTTTACATACCTGTAATGGCGAATGTCGTAGCATTCAAAAATTTTCATATTTCAGCAGATGGGTTCCTGGCTAGCCTGAGGGAAAGTCCTTGGGTGGGTTGGGAAAATTTCAAATTTTTATTTTCTTCGGACCAAGCATTTCTCATCACTAAAAATACAATTTTATATAATGTGACATTTATCCTTTTAAATCTGTTCATTTCAGTCGTATTTGCAGTCATTATGAGCGAGTTGAGAAATAAACGACTTGTTAAAGTTTATCAAACGATGTCGTTGCTCCCTTATTTTCTATCTTGGGTCATTATCAGTTACTTCGTTTACGCCTTTTTAAGTCCCGACAAAGGAATATTCAACCAGTGGATTACTGGACACGGAGGAGAAGCTGTCAATTGGTATAATGAACCGAAATATTGGCCATTTATCTTAGTATTCATCGGTACATGGAAAGGGATTGGTTATAACAGCATCATTTACTTTGCATCTGTTATGGGAATCGATCCGACTTATTATGAAGCTGCTATGGTTGATGGAGCTAGCAAATGGCAGCAAATCAAACATGTGACTATACCACAACTGATTCCATTGATGACGATTTTAACGATTTTAGCCGTAGGAAACATTTTTCGAGCTGATTTTGGCCTGTTTTATAACATTCCTAGGAATTCCGGTGCATTGTACGATGTGACTCAAGTTTTGGATACGTATATCTACAATGGGCTGACATCCACAGGAGATTTTGGTATGACGGCTGCTGCAGGCTTTTATCAATCAGTTGTCGGTTTTGTCTTATTGATGATCACAAATACGGTCGCCCGTCGTTTTGATAGCGATTCTGCATTATTCTAAGGAGGAAAAAAATGAAAAAAAAGAAAGTGGAGAGAGTCCAAGTCCGTTCTTTCAATAAGACGACCAATTTTTTCTCTAATATAATGATTGCACTCTTTGCTATTTCCTGTGTTTTGCCATTCATATTTGTTATTGCCATCTCTGTTACCGATGAGTCCATATTGTCGACGCACGGGTACAGTTTTTGGCCAGAAAAATTCAGTCTATTTGGTTATACGTATTTATTCGACCAGATGCAGGATAAAATTTTGCAAGCGCTTTTTGTCACTGTACTTGTTACTGTTTTAGGTACCCTGATCAATAGCACGGCTACTTCTTTATATGCTTATGCGATTTCGCGGTCAAACTTTCCATTCCGTCGTTTTTTTACCGTTTTTTGTTTGATTACGATGTTGTTCTCACCAGGAATGGTAGCCAATTATCTTGTTATGACAAATCTTCTCCAGTTAAAAGATACGATTTGGGCATTGATCTTGCCAATGGCTGTCAGCCCCTTCAATATTATTGTGATGCGCACATTCTTTAAACGTTCGGTCTCTGATTCGATTATTGAATCGGCGCGGATCGACGGAGCTAGCGAACTTCGAATATTCGTTCAAATCGTTTTACCGTTAGCTGTTCCTGGTATCGCGACAATCAGCTTATTTGCCGCATTGGGCTACTGGAATGACTGGTTCAATGCTTTACTATACATTCAAGATGATAAGCTGGTTCCACTACAGTATCTTTTGATGAAAATCCAAAGTAATATTCAATATCTGACGCAAAATTCAGGAGCAGGAAGCCAATTGACAGGTGGGCTAGCTTCAGTTCCAGGAGAATCCGCCAGAATGGCGATCGTAGTTATCTCTACGTTGCCTATTGCGATCAGCTATCCATTTTTCCAGAAACATTTTGTCAAAGGTCTAACGATCGGTGGAGTAAAAGAATAAAAAAATATAAAAATCATAAAACTAGGAGGAAGAAAAATGAAGTTATGGAAGAAACTAGCCTTTACAGGTGTTTCAGCATTATTGGTAGGTACATTAGCGGCATGCGGAGGTTCTGGTTCTAAAGAGCAAGCAGAAGCTAGTGATTCGGACACTTTGCAGATGTATCAAATCGGTGATAAACCGGATAATTTCGATCAATTGATGGAAGTGGCAAACAAACGAATCGAAAAAGAGATTGGTGCAAAAGTCAATATCAATTACATTGGTTGGGGCGATTACGAAAAGAAAATGAACGTCATCATTTCTTCCGGAGAAAATTACGATATCGCCTTTGCGAACAACTATGTTTCCAATGCTCAAAAAGGAGCCTTTGCTGATTTGACTGAATTAGCGCCTAAGTATGCTGAAAAAGCGTATAATGATTTAGATGAAGCTTATATCAAAGGAAATTTGGTGAATGGGAAATTATATGCCTTTCCAGTAAATGGAAATGTCTTTGCTCAACAAGTACTTACTTTTAACAAAGCTTTACTAGATAAATATGATCTTTCAATTGATGGAATCCAATCTTACGCTGATGCAGAAAAAGTTTTGAAGGAATTCCATGAAAAAGAACCAAACACGGCCGCTTTTGCCATTGGACAAGGATTCAAAGTCCAAGGAAACTTTGACTATCCTTTAGGGAACACTTTACCATTTGCTATTGATCTGGATGGAGATGATTCAAAAATCATCAACCAATACGACAATGAAACGTATATCGGACTGTTGCGTACGATGCATAGCTGGTACAAACAAGGACTCATTCCAAGTGACGCTGCAACGAGCAATAAGGACTATCCACTAGAAGGAAATACTTGGCTGATGCGTGGAGAAACACAAGGACCCTATGATTATGGCGATACGATTTTGACAAATGCAGCAAAACAAGAACTAGTTTCAAAAGCAATTACTGTTCCATTGAAATCTACAGCTCAAGCACAAATGGCAAATTTTGTCGTATCCAATACTTCAAAAAATAAAGAAAAATCAGTAGAACTTCTAGGCCTACTTAACAGTGATCCAGAATTATTGAATGGACTTGTTTGGGGAATCGAAGGAGAAGCATGGGAAAAAGTCGATGGTTCAGAGGATAAAATCAAATTGCTAGATGGTTATCAGCCAAACACACATATGTCTGCTTGGAATACAGGAAACAATAAGATTCTATATACACAAGAGTCCATTACGGATGACATGATTGCCAACCGCGACCAATCGATTGCTGAAGCAGAAACTTCACCGATTTTAGGGTTCAGCTTCAACACGGACAATGTAAAAACAGAATTAAGTAATATTTCAAATGTCATGAACCAGTATTTGGATGGATTGAATACAGGAACTGTTGATCCAGATGAAACATTGCCGAAATTAAAAGAAGCTTTAGATAAAGCTGGTTATGACAAGGTATTGAAAGAAATGCAAAAACAATATGACGAGTTTCGACAAGAACAATAATGAATAAAGACAAAGAGGTTGTGACAAAAACGTGTCGCAACCTCTTGTTCCGAATGAATGGTGTTCAAAACCTTGTATCTGCGGCAATCAGCCCAACCGAACGAAAAACGTAGAGAGCTATTTTTGTTCGGCTGTTCTTATTACTTGATGCAGGGCAGCTCTTTTACAACCTTTAATACTCAGGTCATGGTGCTGATTGCCCAACCTTTTTTTGTATAATGAGAAAGTATAAACTTAATGTTTGGAGGAGAAGATATGTTAGGGAAGGTTTTGGAAGAGTTGTTTATCCGGATCTGGGTCGTTATAAAACTAACCTTATATTTCTGGATATACACGTTTGTCGGCGGAATCATCTTTGGATTAGGTACGGCATGGAAAACAGTCAATGAGTTATTTTATTTACATGGATTCGAGTATAAAGAAATCACGTTAAAAAGAGGCTGGAATATATATAAAAGAAATTTTTTAAGAGGAAATCTGCTATTTAGTTTATTTTTATCTAGTACTGCTTTATTGAGCTACAATCTATATCTATCTGTTCAAATCAAAGGGCTCATTTTTTTAGCTATTGATTTTATTTTGCTTTTTGCCTTGTTTTGCCTATTTGCTACTTATCAATACAGTATGATTTTAGACAGTGAATATACGATCTCTGTTCCTAATCTGCTAAAGCTGAGTTTTATTTCGGTTTTTTCCAGCTTTTCGTCTTTTCTAAAAATAATTATTGGTAGCAGTGTAATTATAGCTGTGACTTGGCAATTCAAAGGATTGATTTTATTTGGTGTCATTGGTCTTTTGACGGTTTGGAATGGTACGATGACGAAACAGTGGCGTGAAGAGTTAGATAAACAGTTGGAAAGTTATGAATAAAATCCGGATTCTATTTTCAAAAGGAACCTTACTGAATCGGCTATTACGGAAATATGCGGTTATCATGATTGGTGTAACGATGACTGCTACTGTTATTTTTAGTGTCCATACGTGGGATCAAAACCAAAAGCAGGCAGAAAACATGACAAGTGATGCCGTTCAAAGTACAAGCAGAATGCTGAATGACAAAACAACTTTGAGTAGGATCATTAAAAACCAGCTTGTAGGTGATTCCGAAAAAATCGAAAATGTCACTACCTACTTAACAAAACCCATAGATCAGTATTTGATGTATGTATATGAGCAGCAAAACAGTACCGACGAATTAGTTTCTTTCCCAAATCAAATCAAAGATCTTTATATAAATTATGAAGAACTAAGTGCGATATATATCGTGTTGAATCAGCTACCGGAGTACTATGAATCCTCTAGAGAAAACAAAGGCGGAGAAGTAAAAGCCGGAACGCCGAAATTACTAGACGCCTTTTATATCAAGTTGCCTATCACCCAAGGAGGAGCTGAGTCAGGCAGTATTTTTATCGGTTTCCAAAAGAAAGAGCTAGATACGATTTTAGAGAATCTAACGTCATTCAATGGACTCTCTTTATACATGATTTCTGGCACGACAAATCGCTTGTATACGTTCCATGATAATAAAATAGCTAAAGAAACATTTGGAAGACAAGAAACGATTATCTCAGAGAGTCTTCAGAAAAATTCACAATTGCCAATTGCTAATCTGAGAAAAAATAATTTTGTTCAGCATCAAGAACTGTCGGATGATTACCGAATATTAGCTGTATTAGATAAAAAAAGCGTAAAAACCGAAACGGGGAAAAACCTTGCCCCTCTGATTGTCGGTATCATTGTTTTAGACAGTATATTGCTTATCTTTCTTTATAAAACATTCAAACGATATTCACAGCAAATATCCGTCGTCATGCAGGCAATGGAGCAAACAGCAGCAGGAAATTTAGAAACACGGATTGATACAACAAAAACGGAATATGAACTAAAGGAACTTTCGATCGGTATCAACGAAATGTTGGATAGCATCAATCAATTTGTCGAAGACATCTACAAACTAGAAATCAAACAGCAAGATGCACATATGCGGGCGCTTCAAGCACAGATTAATCCGCATTTTTTATACAATACATTAGAATATATCCGAATGTATGCAATCAGCGAAGGAAGCGAAGAATTAGCAGATGTTGTATATGCTTTTTCTGCCTTGCTCCGAAACAACACAAATCAAGAGAAGACGATCACTTTGAAAGAAGAATTGGACTTTTGCGAAAAATATGTCTATTTATATCAAATGCGTTATCCTAATCGAGTGGCCTATCATTTTATGATCGATCCTGATTTGGAAAAGATTGAAGTACCTAAATTTGTGATTCAACCATTAGTTGAAAATTATTTTAAACATGGTATTGATTTTACTCGATTTGATAATGCCCTAAGTGTCAAAGTCTTACAGGAAGACAAGCGGGTAAGGATCATCGTCAAAGATAATGGAAGAGGGATGACTGAAAAACGGCTAAAACAGGTGGAAGAAAAACTGTCTCATCCCAAAGTGGAACTTCACGAATCAATCGGTCTGCAAAACGTGAATGAACGTTTACGTGCCAACTTCGGCAGCAGTTATTACATGTCGCTTGAGAATAATGAGACAGGTGGACTGACTGTTTCTATTACATTCAAGGAGGGGTGAATATGTACCAGGTGTTATTGGTAGATGATGAATATATGATTTTGAATGGGTTAAAAAAGATAATTGATTGGAAAAGTTTAGGGTTCCAAATAGTAGCAACAGCGGAGAATGCCAAAGAAGGACTATCTGTCCTTGAACAACAACGGATTGATCTAGTGGTAACGGACGTGACGATGCCAGAAATAAACGGACTGGAATTTATTGAAGCAGCTCAAAAAGAACATCATAATTTTGAATTTATGATTTTGTCCGGGTACCAAGAATTTGATTATTTGAAAGGAGGCATGCAATTAGGTGCGGTGAATTATTTGATGAAACCCGTGAATAAGTTCGAATTGATTGAAAGCCTCAAGAAAATCAAAACACGGTTAGACCAGCAAAATGAACAAAAAAATCAGCAAGAAATCTATCAGGAACTATTATTCAGTCAATGGTTGAATGAAGAGTTAGATGAAGCAAGTGAAGAAGAAATAATAGGACAAATCAGTGAGAAACAGCATAGAATAGTATTGATCCAATTATCAAGAATTCATGATCCTCTTATCAATACATGGTTGAAAGAACACCAGCAAATCTTTTATTATCAAAGAAATTATGGAGACCGTATATTGATTACGCTGTTGTTGGAGGCAGATGAAGTTGATGGATTCTGCTGTTTTGTCCAAGAAAACATCCCTGATCAGGAATGGCTGATCAGTATCGGGGAAGAGACAGATTCATTGGACAAGATCCCTGAAACATTCCAACAAGCGAAAGACAATCTACAATTACATCAATTTTATGGAGATAAAGACGAGCATGTTTTTTACGCAATACAAGCAACAATAAAAGAGCAAACCATCGATTTTTCAAGTTTCAGACGTGTGTTGCAAAATAAACGATTAGATGATGCCCAAAAAATGATCACTGATTTTTTCGAGCAATTTCAGTTAGCAGCCATGATGCCGGAAGACATCCGGTACTCCAGCTTTTTACTGTTTATGGAGATTCAACGGGAATTGATTGATCTAGAAGATGAGGAATATTTACAAGGAATCGAAAAAATTCATCAGGCAAAAACGGTGCAAGAACTCCACCAGCTACTTCTGTCGTTCGTCCAAAAGCACCAGAGACAGAAAAAATACAGTGGCAATGTAGAAAAAGTAATCGAAATCCTGCATCAGCATTATCAAGAACCACTTACACTCAAAGAAGTGTCAGAAAGTTTGCATTTAAATGTCATGTATTTAGGGCAGTTGTTCAAAAAAGAAACGAAAAAAAGTTTTTCAGCTTATTTGAACCATTTACGTATGGAAAAAGCAAAGCAGCTGCTTTTGCACAGTAATCAAAACGTCAATGAAATAGCAAGTGAGATTGGCTACAACAATACCACGTATTTCTCTAAATTATTCAAGAAGATTGTCGGCAGATCCCCTAAGGAGTATCGGGAAAAAAGAGGAGAATCCTAAAAAAAGAAGCGTATGGAATGAATCAATGTTCAAAAGTTTGCATCTGCGGTAATAAGCCCAACCAAACGAAAATAGGAGGAGCTATTTTTGTTTGGCTGTTCTTATTACTTGATGCAGGACAGCTTTTTCACAACCTTTTGTTAGTTATCGTTTGATAAGGAAAAAGGCAAATCTTTTGATCGATACTTCTTAGGATGAGGGACGATACCTAATTGGTAAGAGATCTTGCCGCCTTTCAGCAAATCTTGATGAGTAAAATATAATTTCGTATATTCTTTGTCCATCCGTTTGATTTTATGGATAAATTGCTGTTGTGGCCGATTAGGAGTGGTTTCAATCGTCAATTCCTTTCCATTTGACAAAAGCACAACAGCCTTGTCCATTAAAGGCATACCGATAACATATTCACCGGTCCCTGGTGTGACAGGATAGAATCCCAGACTATTGAAGATATACCAAGCAGCCATACTTCCGTTGTCCTCATCTCCAGGGTAACCCGTTGAAGAATCGTCGAAAGTTTGAGTCATCAATTGTTTAAGCAATGGCTGTGCCATTTCGGGTTGTCCAATATAGCTGAACAAGTATGGGTAATGAAAACTTGGCTGATTGGAGATAGCTAACTGCCCAAATTCTATCGCAGCCATCTCGCTCATTTCATGAATCTCAAAACCATATCCTCCTGTTTCAAATGTCGGAGATTGATTGCACAAATCAATGAGTTTTTCTTTGAATCTCTCACTGCTGCCATATTTTTCGATCAACCCTGCAAAATCATGATAAACAGCAAAGCTGCTTTGCCAAGCACTGCCTTCTGCATAATCTTGTCCCCAACGATGAGCAGAAAATGGTTCTCTGAATTTGCCATTTTTATCTTTGGAACGCATCCATCCTGACTCATAGTCAAAAATATGTTGATAGTTCAATGATCGTTGCTGATATTTTTTCACCGTTTCGTCCTCTGCTAGTACTTTGGCAACTCGACTAATACAAAAGTCGCTATAAGCATAATCTAGCGTATGATTGACCGATTCATGGTAGTGATTAGGAACATAGCCGTATGTCAAGTAATCCTCTGTCCCTTGTCGTCCATAATTTGAATGATTACTTTGAACTGTAGCGCCTTTCTTCATTGCTGTTAGAAATTCCTGCATCAAGTCTGGCCGAATATCTTTCACAGCAGCATCTGCAACGACCGCATCGATCAATGTCCCAGGCATTAGTCCACGTTCGTCAGGAGACAGCCATTTTGGCAAATAACCAGTTTCTCTATAGCTGTTCAAGAAACCTTCCAGCATTTCTTCGTACTTTTCTACAGCAATCAAAGAATAAAGAGGATAAACCGTTTTATACGTATCCCAAAACCCGTTATTTGTATAGAGAACGCCAGGTTTCACAGATCGGCTAGTCGTATCATAGTGGATTTTTTGCCCGCTAGGATCCATTTCATAAAATGTTTGCGGAAATAAAAACACCCGATAGAAGTTATGATAAAACGTCCGCAATTGTTGTTGATCATGGTGTGTGAGCTGTATACGATCAAAATAGGATTGCCATTGTTTCTGGCTGTTAGCAAGGTAAGTCTCTTTGCTTTGGTTTTGTTCTAGTTCCAAGTTATAAGCTGCTTGTTCCGGGCTGATAAAAGATGTCCCGAATCGGATGGTTTGTTTTTTTGTCTGTTCAAAATACAACGGGATCGAATCGCTATTTTTGTTGGAAACAGCTAGCTCATCAGTTGTTAAAGGATATTCAAATCTCAATATGAAATAAAAAGAAAAATCAGGATCTTCTGAACCAGCAAAATGTGTGATTTTTCCTTCCACTGTGTAAGGATCTATAACAAAGAGCTGATGACGTCCCGGAAAGGATAAAAGTAAACCGCTATCATTTCTGCTGTAATCAATAGATAAGATTCCGCCATACATACTGGGTATCAATGTAGAGCGGATGCCATAACGCAATTGACGGATCGACAGATGAGTCGGACAAAATATACTTTCTTCTGGGCGGTAAGAACTTTGCGCATGAAAAAGGGTATTTTCCTGTAATTTACCATTGATTGGCGTGAGCAGCATATGACTGAAATCGCCCATCCAAGGACTTGGCTGATGGGTAAGTCGATAACCTTGAAAAACACGATCCTCAGGATGAAACAACCAGCTGCCGTTTTGATCGGTCGTTTGCGGTGCAAAATAATTCATCCCAAAAGGAACGCCAGTGTAAGGCTGGCAGTTCCCGTTAGAGAAATTTGGCTGATTAGCTGTGCCATGTCTAGTATCTATTTGACCGATATTCATTTTATTTCTCCTTTGTTGATTGTCTTTTGATAAATGAAACTGGAAATTTGCTGTCGGAAGGACGTTCGTTTGTCTCTAACCAAGTGATCAAAGCCTCTCCAGCAAGCTTGCCTAACTGTTCAAAATCTTGTGCAATGGTTGTCAGCGGTGGATCAACAAGAGCAGCTGCTTGGATATCATCAAATCCGATGATTGAAAAATCTTCAGGAACATGATAATCATGCTGTCTCAAGAAATTCATCGTCTGGATAGCGACAACATCGTTTTCGCAAACAAAAGCGGTCACTTCATACTTAGTGATATAAGAAAGCAATTCATCGAATGTCGCGCTTTTGTCATCCAGCGAAGTGTGGAAAGCTAAACCAGCTTTGTCCAATGCTTCAAGGTAACCAAGGTAACGCTGACGTACGGATTGTGGATGAGTCTGTGCACCAAATAAATAAGCGATTTTTGAATGTCCCTGTTCGATCAAATGAGAAGTAGCGAGCACACCACCTTGGAAGTTGTCGGAAAGCACGGTAGGAAAAGGCAATTCATAGATTTTTTTATCCAATATGATGACAGGGAATTCTTTTAATGACAGCTCAAAAAGCAAGTCAAGATGCTGTTCTGTATCAAAGGCATAATAAATTAATCCATCAAATTCATGGATGAGTTCTTTTGCCGTTTTATTTTGTAAAAAATCATGTGTCGTCATCATGACATCCATCTGTTTATCCTGCATCACAGGATTCAATCCCTTGGTAAAATCACCAACAGATAAATCAGCGACATATGGAAGAAGAAACAGAATCCGCCGTGTTTTTGTAGGAGAAGGAAGCATCTGCTCCGGAGCAGATGATTTAACAAAACTGCCTTTCCCACGTACGCGATAAATCAGCCCTAATTGTTCTAATTCAGTCAATGCACGTTTGGAAGTGATTCTGCTTACTTTATAAGTATGGGAAAGTTCCTTTTCAGTTGGTAGTTGGCTATCCACAGGTAATTCACCAGTTAAAATAGCCGTTTGCAAATCATTAAATATTGTCTGGTACAATGGTTGATTCATATAAACACCTCTTAATGATATATCATATTCAAATAATACCATAATAGATGAAAAAGTAAATAAAAAGTTATTTTTTTGAAAGCGTAGACATAAAATGCTGCAAGAGGTATAATCTTTAAAGATATATCAAATGAAAATAGGAGATTTGTATGGTTTATAAAGATATACCAAAGTCGGTGCAAAAATTTATGGATGATATCACACAAAAATGCGGGAAAACCCATGCGGACTGGGCAACGAATTTTACAGCAGCATTTGCCAACACGCTATTGACAACAGTCAAAAAGCAAAATGACGGTACTACTTTTCTATTGACAGGAGACATTCCTGCAATGTGGTTGCGAGATTCTACTGCACAAGTTCGTCCTTATTTAGTGATTGCAAAAGAAGATGAGGAACTAGCTGACATGATTAGTGGGTTGGTCAAAAAACAATTTTTTTATATCAACATCGATCCATATGCGAATGCCTTCAATGAAGAAGCGAACGGTGCAGGACACCAAACAGATCACACAAAAATGAACGATTGGATCTGGGAAAGAAAATATGAAATTGATTCTTTATGCTACCCGATACAGTTGGCCTATCTTCTTTACAAAAATACAGGAAAAACGGACCAATTCAACCCAACTTTTATTGAAGGGATCAAAAAAATCTTAGGCGTGTTCGAAACAGAGCAGGATCATGAACACTCTCCTTATACATTTGTACGAGATACGACAAGAAAAGAAGATACGCTGATCAATGACGGACGAGGAGCCAAAACAACTTTTACAGGTATGACATGGTCTGGGTTCCGTCCTAGCGATGATGCTTGCCGTTACGGATATCTGGTACCATCCAATATGTTTGCGGTGGTCGTGTTAGGTTATGTGGAAGAAATTTTCCAAACGATACTCGATGATAAAGAAATTGTACAGAAAGCACAAATATTGAAGAAAGAGATCCAAGAAGGTATCCAAAATCACGGACGGACGGTTAATCAAAAAGGGCAAACGATTTATGCATACGAAGTAGATGGAATGGGGAACGCGACGGTCATGGATGACAGCAATGTGCCCAATTTGATCGCGGCACCTTATTTGGGTTACTGTTCGGAACAAGAGGAAGATTATCTTCAAACAAGAAGAACATTGTTGAGTAAAGAGAATCCATATTTTTATGAAGGAAAGTACGCAAAAGGAATTGGTTCTTCCCATACGCCAAAAGAGTATGTTTGGCCGATTGCGTTAGCTATGGAAGGAATGACAACACCAGATAAATCTGAAAAAGAACGGCTATTGAATTTGCTTGTAGCAACTGATGCAGGAACACATCTTATGCACGAAGGATTTGATGTGAACAATCCTGAAAATTATACGAGAGAATGGTTTTCTTGGGCAAATATGATGTTTTGCGAATTAGTTATGGATTACTTTGATATTCGAGTAGAAAAATAGGAGGTACTGTAAATGAAAAAGAAAGTATATATCATTTCTCATAGCCACTGGGATCGTGAATGGTACATGGCTTACGAACAGCATCACATGCGGTTGATTGAATTGATAGACGATTTATTAGAGCTATTTGAAGTTGATCCGTCCTTCAACAGTTTTCATTTGGATGGGCAAACGATTATTTTAGATGACTATCTTCAAGTAAGACCAGAAAAAAGACAGGCACTCCAACGAGCTATTGATGAAGGAAAATTGAGAATCGGACCATTTTATATCTTGCAAGATGATTTTCTGATCAGTTCGGAATCAAACGTGAGAAATATGCTGATTGGCATGGAAGAAAGCCGTAAATGGGGAACCCCCGTCATGTTAGGGTATTTTCCCGATACATTTGGAAATATGGGACAGACGCCTCAATTAATGAAACAAGCTGGTATTTCAGCAGCGGCGTTTGGCCGTGGGGTAAAACCAATTGGCTTTGACAATCAAGTTCTGGAAGCAGAAAACTATTCTTCTCAATACTCAGAGATGTGGTGGAAAGGACCTGATCAAACAGAAATTTTTGGTCTGTTATTTGCCAATTGGTATAGCAATGGGAACGAGATTCCCGTAGAAAAAGAAGCTGCTCGTGTCTTTTGGAAGCAGAAATTAGCAGATGCAGAACAATATGCATCTACTGATCATCTATTAATGATGAATGGTGTTGATCATCAACCAGTACAAAAAGATATATCAAAAGCAATTCATCTCGCAAATGAGCTGTTTCCAGATTACGAGTTCATCCATTCTAATTTTACTGACTATCTGGAAGCAGTTCGACAAGAGTTGCCAGAAGACTTAGGTTCAGTAGAAGGAGAATTGACAAGTCAAGAAACGGATGGCTGGTATACTTTAGCCAATACAGCATCTGCTCGCGTTTATTTGAAACAATGGAATACCAAGGTCCAACGGCAGCTAGAAAACATCACGGAACCACTTGCGACGATGGCTTACGAAGTTACAGGGATTTATCCCCACGATCAATTAGATTATGCTTGGAAGACATTAATGCAAAATCATCCTCATGACAGTATTTGCGGTTGTTCAGTTGATTCTGTCCATCGGGAAATGATACCTCGTTTTGAAAAAGCAGATGAAGTCGGAAAGTATCTTGCACAAGATTCTTTAGAACAACTGGCCACAGCGATCGATACAACTGGATTTCCAAAAGACAGCTTTCCATTTGTCGTTGTAAATACTGCAGGAATGGATAAAACTGGCGAAGCAGAAATAACCATCGAATTAGCAAGAAAAAGATTCGCTGAGGGAATACCGGAACATCTGTATCAAGAGTTAGAACAGTTGCCTAGACGGAAGTATCACGTAGAAACAAAAAGCGGGGCCACTATACCAGCTATTTTATCTGAAGAAACTGTACAATTTGGTTATGATTTGCCGAAAGATCGTTTCCGTGTGCCATATATGGCAAGAACGATCAAGGTAACTTTACCAATAAAAAACATGCCAGCGTTTTCTTGGGAAACATTCGCGCTTGTAGAAGGGGAAGCGAAAGCAGAAGAAAAGGAAACAATGATCCGTCAGAGTGGACGAATCGTCGAAAACGCCCACCTGCGTTTGACGATTGAAAAAAACGGTACCATTACAATGGAAGATCGCAAAAACAAACGAAAATGGAATAACCTGCATATTTTTGAAGATATCGGTGATATAGGAAACGAGTATATCTTTAAGCAACCTGTCTATGATCAACCAATCCTATCCAGTAATCAAGAGGGCTCTGAAGTAAAAGTATTAGTAGATACACCAGAAATAGCCAAAATAAGTATTCTACAGGAAATGGAGATCCCAGTTTCTGCAGACGAGCGTTTAGAGAAAGAACAACGGATGGTTGTAGAATTTCGTTATCGTAAAGCAGAACGATCTAAAGAAAAACGGATCCTTCAAATAGAAACGATCATGACAGTCAGAAAAGATAGTAAAAAAATCGACTTTGAAACGACTCTTGACAATCAAATGAAAGATCATCGATTGCGTGTCTTGTTTCCTACAAAGTTACATGTGGAACATCACGAAGCAGATAGTATTTTTGAAGTAGTAAAGCGCCCAAACCATGTATCTAGGAGCTGGGAAAATCCCACGAATCCGCAACATCAGCAAGCATTTGTCAATATTCATGATGAACAGTACGGTGTAACAGTTGGTAACTTTGGTTTGAATGAATATGAAGTAACAGCAGATGGACAAATCGCGGTGACACTACTTCGCTGTGTGGGAGAACTAGGAGATTGGGGGTATTTTCCAACACCAGAAGCACAGTGTTTAGGTAAGCATCGGTTCAATTATAGCGTTGAACTACATGGACCAGAAGAAACATTCTCTACTTATTTGCATGCATACGCGGCACAGATTCCTTTCTCCACTCAACAAATCAAACATCATGAAGGAACATTGGCATCAAAACAACAATATTTAACGATAAAAAGTGAAACGTTTGCAATTACAGCTTTGAAACGGAGTAAGTTTAGTGATAAAGTAGTAGTGAGAGGTTTCAATATGTCTAGTCATTTGGAAAAATTAGAAATAACTAAAGACAATCGAAAAACGGTCATATTGAATCTGCTTGAAGAACCAACGCAGCAATCGGTTGTCCCGATAATCCAACCTTATGAAATTCGGACAATCGGATTCGAGGAGGAAAACTAAATGTATGGCGGAATAGAAGCAGGCGGAACAAAATTTGTGTGTGCGGTTTCAGAAGGTGGAGAGATTTTGGAAAAAACAAGTATCCCTACCACAACACCAGAAGAAACATTGGATCAAGTATTTGAATTTTTTGATCGTTATGAACTGAAGGGAATCGGGATCGGCTCATTCGGCCCGATTGGTATCGACCAAACAAAAGATAATTACGGATATGTTTTGGCAACTCCCAAAAAAGGATGGGCACAATTTGATTTTCTCGGCACAATCAGGAAACGCTACCATATTCCTGTTGCTTGGACGACGGATGTCAATGCGGCTGCATACGGGGAGCTGAAGCAAGGGGCAGCACAAGGAAAAAATAGTTGTATTTACCTTACCGTGGGAACAGGAATCGGCGCAGGCGTCGTGATCAATGAGGAAATTTTTTCAGGGATCGCACATCCTGAAATGGGACATATTTGGGTAAAACGCCATCCAGATGATCAATATGAAGGCACTTGTCCTTATCATAAAGACTGTTTAGAAGGATTAGCGGCAGGTCCGTCTATTGAGGCACGTATAGGGATCAAAGGGCAAGATCTGCCACAAGATCATCCGATTTGGGATATTCAAGCTTTCTATATTGCTCAAGCACTGATCAACTATACGTTGACGTTAGCACCTGAAAAGATTATTTTAGGTGGCGGAGTAATGAATCAGGATCATCTCCTTCAAAAAATCCGTCAGCAATTTGTTGAATTGATGGGTGGCTACATGGAAACACCTCAAGTAAGTGAATATATCGTTCGTTGGGGACTGCCAAATGAAAGTGGGATTATCGGTAGTTTGCTGTTAGCAGAACACGAACATCAAAAGTAAGCAGACAAGTTACACAAAAAGAACGTAGTCTTATCAGCAGATAATGATAGGACTACGTTCTTCTTTCTATTTCCACAATCCGGGTAAAGCTTTACCAACTATTTTTTCTTGAGTAAATGGATGGATCATGTGCAGTTCTAATGCATGGAGCATCAGTCGTTCAGCTGGTCTATTTTGGTAGAGAGGGTCTCCAACGATTGGATGCCCTATATGAGCTAAGTGAACTCTGATCTGGTGCGTACGACCGGTTTCCAAAACACAATACACTTGTGTTTTTCCAGAAAGTACTTTGTCGACAGTGACATGTGTCAAGGCGTTCTGACCATTTTTATCATCTACGACCCGTTTTCTCCGATCATGGCGATCGCGTCCGATTTTATTGGTAATAGTCCTATCTTTGGCGATTTTCCCCCATACGATGGCTTGATATCTCCGATAGATCATTTTTTGTTCCAACATTCTTCCAAGTATCGGCAAGACAAATGGGTTTTTTGCAAATAAAACAGCGCCGCTTGTTTCTTTGTCCAAACGGTGGACAACGTAAGGTCGTTGTTTTTTCGTATCGAGATAAGCAGCTAAGTGATTGAGCAAGGTACTGTTTTCTGTTGGTTCGTTTGGATGAGTCTTCATTCCTGCAGGCTTATCCACTATAATCAAATGTTCATCTTCATATAAAACACGGATGTGCTTCGCATCTCCTAATTGGACTTCTTGATAATTATAATCTGTTTCTTCGAATAACAATGTGATCTGGTCATTGCCTTTTACTTCATGATGGAACAAAGCAGGTTGTTGATTGATCCAAACGTTTTTACGTATACGCAAAAAGTGCCGAACCTTTCTAGGAACTAACCATTCCTTTTCAAGCAAGTCGCGAATCGTTGTTTCAGGATGGTTCATAGGTAAAGTGATCGTGATTTTCACAAGTGTACTCCTTTCGGTAAAATTGCAGATTAATTGTACCATTTTTAAAACATATTTAAGAAAAAACTTACATTTTTCTGTTCATTCTTATGTTACTCTACTTGCACTAACGAAAAAAACAAATCGAACTACAACTTAAGCAGGAAGAAAACACTCTTTCATTATGGTAAAATAAGACGATTGAATTGAATAGACAGGAGAAGAAGCGAATGGATTTTCAAAGCATTTTAGGAAAGATAAAAGCTGCTTTGATCAGTTTTTGGCGATGGATCAGACCATATCTCGGACAATTCCATCGATGGCGAAAGCGCATTTGGAAAAAATATCATGTGAACAAATTGATTTTGCTGATTGGTTTGATCTGTGTCTTAGTGACAAGTATCTACCTTTTTATTTTAGCCAAACAAGCAAATGTCGAAACGTTAAAATCTGGATTAAGCCAATCGACAGTCATTTATGATAAGAAAAATGAAGAAGCTGGCACACTGTACGCCCAAAAAGGGACATACGTAGAATTAAACGCGATTTCTCCCTATATCCAAGATGCGGTAATCTCGACAGAAGATAGGAATTTTTACGAACATCACGGATTTGATATCAAAGGAATCGCCCGTGCGGCTGTTCGGATGGTTTTGTCTGGCGGAACATCAGGGGGCGGAGGAAGTACGATCACTCAGCAGCTTGCCAAAAATGCTTATCTGACATTAGATCAAACATTTGATCGAAAAGCGAAGGAATTATTTTTGGCAATCGAGATCGAAAAGAAGTACAGCAAAGAAGAAATCTTGACCATGTATCTTAACAATGCCTATTTTGGTAACGGGGTATGGGGTGTCCAAGACGCTTCCAGAAAGTATTTCGGAGTAGATGCAACGAATGTTACGCTATCTGAGGCTGCTACTTTGGCAGGAATGCTGAAAGGTCCTGGTATTTATAATCCGATTGATCACCCAGAAAATGCGAATGATCGGAAAAACACAGTACTAAGCGTAATGGAAGAAAACGGAAAAATCACAAAAGAACAAGAACAAGCAGAAAGCCAGACAGACATCAGTGCTTATCTTCATGACACATACGATAATTCAGATTCTGGTTATCGTTATCCTTATTATTTTGATGCAGTGATCGATGAAGCAGTTAACGAGTATGGTCTTGATGAAGAAGATGTCATGAATAAAGGCTATAAAATCTATACAGCTTTAGATCAGGATTACCAAAAGCAATTAGAAGCTACTTATCAAAATAATGCATTATTCCCAGCAAATGCTTCAGATGGTGCCATGGTCCAATCTGCTTCAGTAGCTTTAGATCCGAATACAGGCGGTGTACAAGCATTAGTAGGACGAAGAGGAGATCATGTCTTTAGAGGATTCAGCTTTGCTACACAGATGCGCCGTTCTCCAGGATCAACGATCAAACCATTAAGCGTATATACACCAGCGTTGGAAGCTGGTTACAAGCCTTCTAGTGTCTTGAAAGATGAACCGCAAAGTTATTACGATGCGCATAATTTTGACGGGACATACCAAGGAGAAGTACCGATGTATCAGGCTGTTGCACAAAGTTTGAACTTGCCTGCTGTATGGCTTTTGCATGAGATCGGTTTACAAAAAGGATATGATAAAGCAGAAGAATTCGGCCTGCCTTTAGCAAAATCTGATAAGTATTATGGCTTAGCTCTTGGCGGATTAGAAAAAGGAGTATCTCCAATGATCATGGCGGGTGCTTACAGTGCATTTGCCAATGAAGGTCAGATGTATACGCCGCATCTCATCACGAAAATCGTTGATTCAACTGGAGCGGTGATCATCGATAATACAAACAAAAAGCCAAAACAGGTTATATCAAAGGAAACAGCTGATGAAATGACCAGCATGCTTCTTGGTACATTCTCAAATGGGACAGCAGCTGCTGCGAACCCTGCAGGTTATACGATAGCAGGTAAAACAGGAACCACAGAAACTAATTTCGATGCCACGAAAGCAAATGACCAATGGATGATCGGGTATACGCCAGATGTAGTGATTTCGACATGGATGGGGTTTGAAGAATCCAGCAAGCTGCATTATTTGGAAGGGACAAGTGGAAATGTTGTCGGGAAAGTCTTCAAATCAGCGGCAGAAGGTATCCTTCCTTATACTTCCAAAACAGGATTTAGTGTAGCTGACGCCTATGCCACAGGAGGGCAAGTGGTAGCAGCAGATCAAGTTGGAAACACAGGTAATTCTAATGGAGAGTCTGGAAATTGGCAAGATAACTTGAATCAATACGGTGAACAAGCAAAAGAAGGATTGAAGAATTTCGGCGATATGGTGAAAGAAGGCGTTCAGGGAATTGGTGAAGCGGCTAAAGACCTCTGGCGGAAATATCAAGGAGAGTAGACCCTTTGAAAACGAATAACCCCATGTTACAATAGAGAGTAACTACTAAAAGAAAAGAGGGCATAACATGTCAAACATCTACGATAGCGCGAATCAGATCGAACGTGAGATCCGTGAATTACCAGAATTCAAAGCGTTGAAAGAAGCGTACGAGAAAGTACAAGCAAACGAAGAAGCACACAAGCTGTTCAAAGACTTCCAAGCGATGCAAATCGAATTACAAGAAAAACAAATGAGTGGACAAGAATTCAGCGACGAAGATGCAATGAAAGCACAAGAAATGGCTGTGAAAATTCAATCAGAAGAAGTAATCAATGATTTAATGCAAAAAGAACAAGGGTTCAGTACGATCATCAATGACTTGAACCGGATCATCATGACGCCAGTTCGCGACCTTTACAGCGAATAGAACTATTTTATGAAACAACAGAGGTTGTGAAAGAGACGTTCAGCCTTGAGCGATGACAAAGTTGCTTCTTATTGCCGATAGACTGTCTCTTGAACACCGTTTACCAAAAAGACGTGAGCCTACCGTTTAACTCTGAGTGACAAGGAACAATTTCAAAAAACAGCTTCTCATGTTTGATGACTATTGTGATTTGTGACCGAGGAGTTGGCAGGAGAACACCGTTTGTTCAGAAATAGGAGAGACGACAAAACTCTTGTCGTCTCTCCTTTTTTTGTCATTCATTTTTCAAACGGTAAAAATAGCCCTCTTGAGCTAACAGCTCTTCGTAAGTACCCATCTCAACGATTTTTCCTTCATCGATCACAACGATTTTATCTGCCTCTTTGATCGTTGAAAGCCGATGAGCCACAATAAAAGTAGTGGGTGTTTCTGTCAGATAATTCAGGGCCTGCTGGATTTTTTTCTCTGACTGGTTATCTAAAGCTGAAGTTGCTTCATCTAGCAAAATGATTTTCGGCTGACGTATCAATGCTCGTGCAATGGAGATACGTTGTTTTTGGCCACCAGACAGCTTGTTGCCATGTTCGCCTACTAAGGTATCCAGTCCATCAGGAAGCTGGTCAATCAGTGAAGAAAGTTGCGCAGCTTCGATGACTTCATCTAAACGTTCTTTTGATACGTTTTTCAAGCCATAAGTGATGTTCTCTTTGATCGAAGCGGAGAACAACAAAGTGGTTTGAGGAACAACGGCTAAATAATTACGCACACTTCGCATATCCAATTCATCCAAAGGCTGATTATCTAGGAAAATCCTCCCTGAAGACGGCTGGATAAATCCAATCAATAAGTTAAGGAGTGTAGATTTTCCAGAACCAGATGGCCCAACAAAAGCAATTGTTTCTCCAGCTTTCACCTCTAGAGAAAAATGATCAATAATCGGCTTGAGTGAGTCCGGGTAATGAAAAGAAACATCCTTAAAGCGAAAATTTCCATCCAAATGTTGGATTTTTTTCTTACCGTGATAAGTTTCTACATCGCCAGCAATCAACAGTTCACCAATAGAAGTAATAGATTCCATGCCTTTTGAAATCGTAGGAATCAGTGTGATCATTCCAGAAACGGAATTGACGATCGTTGTGAAATATGTCTGATACATCACGACATCACCTGGTTGAATACGCCCTTGTAAAGCTAATATCCCAGTGAAAATCAAACAAACCAGTTGAAATATCTGAAAACTAGCCCAGCTGACTGACCCGAAAACAGATTGCAGGATATCTAAGTGGAATCCTTTTTCATAGATTTGGGTAAAATGCTTATTTAAGCGAGTGGTTTCGTGTTTTTCTAACCCATGAGCTCGAGCAATCGGTGCTAATTCGATCACTTCGATCACTTTTGCAGAAGTCTCTTCCATTTCTTGCCGGAAATCTGAATTGGACTGTCTGATCCTTTTCCGGAAAAAAAGAGTAACTAACGCGGCGAGAGGGACAGTCAATAAGAAAAACAAGAAAACGACAGGACTTCTATAAAGCGTGATACCTAAAGCCACGAATAAATTGACAGCAATGTTCAATCCGCTGACAAATACTTGAGAGGACAACGTTTGGATGGCTTCTACATCACGGATGATCTTTGATTGGATCCGGCCAGATTGCAATTCTTTTTGATAGGGAATAGAAAGTTCTTGGATTTTCTTGATAAGAGTCGCTCTTAGTCCAGCTTCTACTTGCCGGATCGAAGTGCTATGGTATTTTACATGAAAATAATTCGTCAATATATTTTGACCGATCAGACAAGTCATCAAAAAAGCGTTGAAATAAATCGCCTGCAATTGAGAGGAATCTTTTGATGAAGCTGCATTGATTACATTGGCAATAGCAATCGGCATTAACCAAGATGGAAGATGTTTGATAATAAAAAAGAGTCCTGACATGGCAAAGCGCCAATAATTCCCCTGATAAAGATGCAGCAATGTCTGAAAAGCATTTGCATGATATTTTTGATAACTTTTCTGTATTCGTTCCTCCATAATCTTCTCCTTAACAATCTTGGTAAAAAAACTGCAAGTGTTCTATTGCTTCAGGAACATAAATCTCAGGAGTAGCTTCAAGAGTGGCGTACATTAGAGGACGCTCATATTTGATATAATGTAGTACCGGGCGGAAATCTAAACAGCCTTTACCAACAGGAACTATGCGGATCTTTCCATTTTCCATGATGTAGTCTTTGAGATGAAGCGCTGTAATACAACCCTGTAAATTGTCCAAGGCACCTCGGATCACTTTTTCCTGATCAGCATGATTTTCTTTGTGGATCAAATTCGCACAGTCTAAAATGATTTTTAAATTTGGTGAAGCTACTTCATCGACTAAACGTTTGGCTAACAGATAGTTATAGATCGGATGATTGATCCCTGCTTCAACAGCAACAGTTACGCCAAAATTTTCTGCATGAGCGACTAATTCAATGACAGAATTTCTAGCAATCTGATAAGCTTCTTCAGTAAAATTTTCTTTTGTGAAACCGACAGAGACACTACCGGTTTCCGTAGCAATCATCTTGGCTTGATAGGCAGAGCACAGAGCAATTTGCTGTTTGAAAGTTGCTAATGCTTGTGCACGAACTTCTTGATTTTTGCTGGATAGGTTGATATAGCAACCTAAAATGGAAAGTTCGATATTGTTTTTTTGGAAGTATTCACCAAAATAGGCAGCACTCCCAAGTGTCATGTCATTTAATTTAAGTTGTTCAGGAAATGCTTTTTGTGGTGCAAATTGGATATGGGACAAGTGAAGCTGTGATACTTTTTGAACGATTTCTTCACGATTTCGAACCTCTAGATCATGGGCACGGATGCCTAAATTTAATGGAAACATCTCAAACTCCTTTTTGTAAATAATCAGCAAGAGGCAGACGGGATTCTTTTATCAATTCAGCAATTATTCGGGCAACTTTATCAGCGCCTTCTGGACTAAAGTGGGTATTATCCTTTAGCCCTTCTGGGTAATTTTCACAACTATTAGGCATAAGATGCAGATAGAATTTTTTTGTCTCTTCTTTTGAAAAGGTCTGGAAATATTCTTGTGATCGTGAGAAAACATCTAAAAGTGGAATATGGTGTTTCTCAGCAAATGCACGCATCGCTTTTGGATAGTCTCCAAGTATATCTGGATTCAATGTTCCATTTTCTAAGTAATCTCGTCGCGTCACAGATGTCAGCAAGACCATGTGGACGTTCGCTTTTTTTGCGCATTCAAAAAATATCTGCAGATTTTTTAAATAGCTACCGAAGGGGAGCGTACCTCTTTCTTCTTGGATTTTCTGGTCGTTATGTCCAAATTGTACAAATAAGAAATCATTTGGCTGAAACTGTGAAGCTAAACGGGCTAATCTTCCTTCCTGGATAAATGATTTGGTGCTGCGTCCATTCTTTGCTTGGTTATTGATCTGGATCTCAGGTGAAAAATAAGCAGAGATTTTTTCTCCCCAACCTGTCTCGGGACGCTTGTTTTCATCTTTTTCTGCCGCAGTAGAATCACCGGCAATATGGATAGTAGGCATGTTATCTCTTCTTTCATAAGGGTTTATAGGCAATGAAGCAGAACAGCAAGAGAAGAAGACGGAGCAAATTTGGTCCGTCTTCTTCTCTAAAACGTGGATAAACGGATTCCGTTATTTCGCTATCCTGTTTTGATTCGTTACTGTTACTATTAATCAATTAGGCGAAAAAGCCAAAGTAATTTTTAGCATTTGTATAACTAATCGCTTGAACGAGACTTCCTAAAAGTTGTTCATCCTCAGGTGCTTCTCCTCGCATGACCATTTCGCCTAAAAATTCACAAAGAACACGACGGAAATATTCATGTCTAGTGTAGGAAAGGAAACTTCTTGAATCTGTCAGCATGCCGACAAAATTCCCCAAAGCACTACCATCAGCAAACTGTGTCAATTGATCGCGCATACCAGCTCGAGTATCGTTGTACCACCATCCAGAACCTAACTGCAGTTTTCCATTCTGTTCTTTTTGGAAACAGCCCATCAAAGCTAAAATCGCAGGGTAGTCATTTGGATTCAGTGAATAGAGGATCGTCTTTGGCAACTGATCCGTTTCTTCTGCACGATTCAATAATTTTTGCAGAGGAATAGTCAAAGAAAGATCATTCATTCCATCATAACCGGTATCGGGTCCTAATTTTTCCAACATTTGTGTATTACAATTACGATAAGCATGAATATGCAGCTGCATCGTCCAATTATGAGAATGATAGAAGTGGGTCAAACGTATCAGTGTTTCTGTACGAGAAGCATCGATTTCATCTGAAGATAATAGTTTGTTAGCTCGTGCTTTTTGAAAAATCTCTTCTAATACTGTTTCATCCGCTTCTTTATAGCGTAAGGTGTCTAAAGCGTGGTCGGAAACACGACATCCATGTTGATGGAAGTATTCTATCCGCTGCTCTAAAACTTCGATTAGTTCTTGATAGGTGGTAATCGTTTGGTCAGCTGCTTCTTCCAGTAGTGTGATCCATGCATTAAATCCTTCTTTTTCAATATTGAGTGCTTTATCTGGACGGAATGAAGGGAGAACTTTCAAATCTGGTTCTTCATGAGCAAGCAATTGATGATAGTGTAAGTCATCTGCTGGATCATCTGTCGTACAAATCACTTCTACATTCGATTTTTTCGCGATTTCCCGCCGACGGAAATCAGGAGTTGCCAAAATTTTATTTGCTTGTGTCCAAATTTTCTCTGCGTTTTCTTCATTTATCAACAAGTCAATATCGAAGAAACGCTTCAATTCAAGATGTGACCAACTGTAAAGCGGATTTCCGATAATTTTTGGTACGGTTTGACACCAAGCTAAAAATTTTTCAAAATCAGAAGCATTTCCTGTGATTTTTTCTTCAGGCACGCCGCAAGCTCGCATCAAGCGCCATTTGTAATGATCGCCTCCTAACCAAGCTTCTGTCAGATTGCTGAAATTGTTGTTTTCGTAAATTTCTTTTGGATCTAAGTGACAGTGATAATCAATAACGGGCATATTTTTTGCGTAGGAATGATAAAGCTTTTTCGCCCAATCGTCTTTTAATAAAAAATCATCAGATAAAAACATAAATCTTCCTTCTTTCTTTTTATACTGTTTTTATGAAAATCAAAGTGTTACTCCGTTTTTAAAAATGGCAATTTCTCGAACGTTATTTTGTTCATTTTTCGTTTCTTCTCCACTAGCCACAGCGATGATTTTTTGAACAAATGATTCTAAGATCACTTCCATTGGTTGTTCTAATAAGACGCCTGCATTAAAGTCCATCCAATGACCTTTGCGTTCAAAAAGAGTCGTGTTCGTAGATACCTTGACCGTAGGGACATATGAGCCAAACGGAGTCCCTCTTCCTGTGGTAAACAAGACCAACTGGCAATCGGATGAAGCAAGAGCAGAGGCAGCTACAAGATCATTCCCGGGAGCTTGCAATAAACTAAGTCCTGGTTTTCTGATTTTTTCGCCATATTGCAGTACATCAACGACAGGAGAGCTTCCTGATTTTTGCGTGCAGCCTAAAGACTTATCTTCTAATGTAGTGATCCCACCTGCTTTATTACCAGGAGATGGGTTTTCGTAAACTGGTTCCCCGTAAGACAAGAAATACTGTTTGAAGTCATTGATCAAGTCAACGATTGAATCAAAAACTTTTTCATTTTCCGCTCGTGCCATCAATACTTGTTCTGCACCAAACATTTCTGGCACTTCTGTTAAGATCGTGCTACCTCCTTGAGCAATCAAGTAATCAGAAAATGCACCAAGCAAAGGATTGGCAGTTATTCCCGATAGACCATCAGAACCGCCGCATTTCAAACCGACATTCAACTTAGAGAGCGGGACTGGTATGCGCTGGTCGTTTTCGGCCGCGGTTAAAAGTTCTTCTAATAGAGCTACGCCTTGTTCGATCTCATCATAGACATCTTGAGCCACTAGAAATTTCACTCGTTCTTCATCATATTCACCTAAAATTTTTTTGAATTCAGGAACGGTATTGTTCTCGCAACCTAATCCAAACATTAAAACTCCGCCAGCATTTGGATGGTTTACCGCGTCTGCTAAGATTTCTCGAGTATTTTGATGATCTTTTCCAAGCTGTGAACAGCCGTAGGGATGCTTTAAAATCGTAATATGGTCAAACTGTCCCAGATCCGGATGTTTTTCTTTGAACTGTTTGACGATCAGTTCAGCAATACCATTCACACACCCAACGGTAGGTACTAAGAACAAGTCATTACGAATCCCTACTTTTCCATTTTTTCGTAAGTAGCCTTGAAATGTTCGGTTCTCAAAAGGATAATGACTTGGATGGACATCTTTTTCATATCGATAATCCAATTCACCAGAAAGATTGGTTTTTACATTATGAGTGTGCAGCCATTGACCGGCAGTTACGTCTGTCGTCACGTGCCCGATTGGATAGCCATATTTGATCACGTTGTCTCCAGCTTTCAAATCACTCAATGCAATCTTGTGACCTTGCGTGATATCTTCAAGAGTGGTGATCGTTTGCTGATCAATCGTCAGTTGTGTTTGCTTTGGGATAGGTGTTAATGCGACAACAACACTGTCTCGTTGGTTTAGTTTCATTGTTGGTTGCAGGGTTTCAAGCATGGACCATCGTTCCTTTCATTTCTTGTAATACTGCTCGGACACCTTTTTGTTCGATTTTTGTAGCCATTTCTTGAACAGTATCTGCCACATTCGGTAATTGAGACAAATCTTCTCCCCAAAGCGCAGCGTTTTGCAATAATCGAAGAATAGCTGTTTCATTATCAGACCAAGCATCAACAAATTCGCTTATCGTCTTTTCATCATCATGGGGCTTTACTTGATCGCCTCGATACATAAGAAGTAACGCAGCTAGTGAAACAGAGATTAGCGGTGGTACTTGATTTTTTTCTTCGATATACTTCTTGAAGACCGGAAGCAGACGGGTGCTGAATTTTGAAACACTATTTAATGAAATCGCTTCTAATTTGTGATGGGCAAAAGGATTCAAGAAACGTTCTTTGATTTGATCAGCATAAATGGCTAATTCATCTTTAGGTAAAGAAAGCATAGGAATCAATTCTAGATCGAATAGCTGATCAACATAAGCGGAGAATAAAGGATCTTTCATTACTTCTTCTACAGTTTCCAATTCCGCCAACAAAGCAAGAGGGACCATCGCTGTGTGCGGTCCATTAAGCAAATGCACCTTACGTTCACGATAAGGAGTCATATCATCTGTGATGATGACATTCAAGCCAGCCTGTTTGAATGGTAGTTGATTCTCCAACTCTTTAGGCCCTTCAATCACCCAAAGCATGAATGGTTCCGCTTTGACCATCAATTGATCTTCATAGTTATGTCGTTGATTGAAAACAGCTGCATCCTCACGAGGATAACCTGGAACGATGCGGTCAACTAAACTACAACAGAAAACATTTTCTTTTTCTAACCACTCAATAAAAGCAGGTTCTAAATCCCATTTTTCTGCGTAGCGTAAAATGATTTCTTTTAGACATTCACCGTTTCTGTCAATCAATTCACAAGGAATAATCGTAAAACCGGCTTTGTTTAATTCGAAACGTCGGTATAAAAAGGCTGTCAGTTTGCCCGGGAAGCTCTGTGGTGGCGTATCTGTTCGTTCATCAGTCTCCACAAATTGGATTCCTGCCTCTGTTGTATTGGAGACGATATAGGCCAAGTCGTCATTTTCTGCTAGAGAAAGATAAGCATCCCATTCATGATAAGGATTGATCATTTGTTCTACTATGGTGATAATCTCGGAAGTATCAACGATTTCGCCATTGCTGAGTCCTTGTAAAATGACCGTATATAAATTGTCTTGCTGGTTCATCATATTCCCAAGACCTTGTTCTAAAGGCTGAATGATGGCGACATTTCCTTTAAACAATTGCTGGTTATTCAGTTGCTGAATCTGCCAATCAACAAATCCGCGCATAAAATTGCCTTCGCCGAATTGAAGAACTTTTACGGGAGCCTCGTTTTTTTTCACTAATTCTTTTGTCAGTTTATTCATAGATTATTCCTTTCTGTGTTATGCACACGTTAACATTTTTATATAAAATTACTTGCAGTTTACAAGTAATTGATCGACTCACGAAGCATCAGTAAGGTGGAGAGCTCCATTTTAGATTGTTCGATCGGCCTGTCTTCAATCAAATCCAATAAAAGCTTTGTTCCTACTTGACACATTTCTTTCAACGGTTTGTGTACTGTAGTAAGCGGTGGATTAAGATAGGAGACGACTGGAGAATCATCGAACCCAATCAGAGAAATGTTCTGGGGAACACGAAGACCAGCTGAATGTACAGCTCTCAATGCACCAATCGCTATATCGTCGTTGCCACAAAAAACCAGAGTAGGCAGGTCAGAAAGCGATAATAGGTATTCCATGTTTTTGAGGCCGCTTTCTAAGCTGTAGTCTCCTGTTAAAAAATAGGCTGGATTGGCAGGGATGCTTGCTTTTTTTAGACTGTCCAATACACCTTTTTCCCGTTCTTTTGTCGAACGAAAGTTTTTTTTCCCACCAATATAAGCGATCTTCGTATGTCCGCACCCAATACCGTAATCTACTGCCTGCATAACACCGGCCGCATCATCGGCAGTAACATTGATAACCGCTGGATCATTGATGTGACGATTGACAACGACGAAGGGAAACGCTTTTTCTTTTAGATAATCGATAAAAGGCTGATCTTCATCACTTTGACTCATAACGATCAGACCATCATAACGTTGCAAATTGATTTCTGTTAAATCAACAGCATCGATACTTTCGACAGATAAGCTGTAGTTTGTGTCCAATACTGAATGGATACCTGCAATGGAATCTGCTAGGAAATTTGATGAAGTTCCTTTATGCAAACTTGAGAAAAACAGTCCGATCAGATATTTTTTTTGATTTACTAAACCTTTTGCACTATAGTTCGGCGAATAATTCATTTCCTTAGCTAGTTGCCGTATTTTTTGTTTTGTTTCATTTTTGATTAAACTGCTGTTATTCAAAGCACGAGAAACTGTCGTATGAGAAACACCAGCTGCTTTAGCGATATCTTTGATCGTTACCATTCCATCATTTTCCTTACTTTTTCACTTTTTGTTAACGCATTCATCATATTACGATAACTACGATAAGTCAATAGATCTTTGGTATGAAAAGATTGCACACGTTAAAAATTACTTGGATTTTTATTTTTAATTATGCTATTCTTAAAAGCGGGGAATGCTCATTTAATTAGATGAGTATCAATTTTACAGAAAAATGAAAGCCTTTTATTTAAAGGAAAGAGAGGAAGAAAATGAAGAAAAGTACAGTGTTTTATAAAATATTTTTACCGATGTTTTTATTAGGAGCCGTACTTGTCATAGGATTTAGTTTATTTATTTATCAGAATACCTATGAGTCGATCGAATCGAGTTATTTAACAGATAAAAAGAACCTGCTCAGGCAAGTCAAAACGAACGTTGAATGGAAAATCAGAACGATCGAATATTCGTTTTCTACGTATGGTTCGACCAAAAATTTCTCGGATATATTCAAGCATCCACTGACATATACAAATTACTCCACTTATTCTGAAATCAGGAAAGAGCTAAACTTTATAGAAACAATTGTTATGGATGATAATAATTATGATTTACTCAGTTTAGCTGGTAAATGGGGAGTAATCAATGGATCGTTGACTCAACTGACTGAAGAGGAAGTTGAAAGGTATCAACAAAAGTACATAAATAACAAAGATAATTTATTTTGGCAAAAGAAAAATATGCATTGGGAATTGCTACGATAGAGAAACATACAATAGAACAAGTTGTTGGGGAAAGCGGAGAAGATATACTTTCTATCGAAAACGAAGATGGAAAGCTTTTTTCTACACAGAAAGTAAAAGAAGAAGAGCAGCCAGATGCATTAGCGGATGTGGATCTAGATTACAACCAGTTGAAAGTGATAAGAGAAAATGGGACATCCTATATCGTACTGAAATCAGATTATAATAATTGGATTTACAGATTAGAAGTTGATTCTAGTGCAATTGGAGCAACGATTCGCAATCTGAGAATCGGGTTAGTTGCAGTGTCTTTGACGCTAGTAGGACTGATCGGTCTCCTTTCCTATTTATTTTCGGATAGATTTGCCCGTCCAATTTCTCAAATTCAGGAACGTTTGAATCTTAAATCAAAAGGATTCAGTGGGAAAGAACTAGATTTGGTCGCTCAATCAGTCAGTCGGATCATAGGAGAAAAAGAAGCGTTAAGTGCACACTTAGTTACCCAAAAGCCGCAACTAGAAACGTTATTTGTACTCAGTTTATTTAGAAATCGAGTAGAAAGGCGAGAACTAGATCAGCGGTTGCAGCAATTTGGTTATAGTTCTCAAACTGACTGCTATTATACGGCCTTGGTTCAAATCGATCTGTTAGAAGATAGTCACGGTGGAGAGCGTGATTTGCTACTTTTAGCAATCAACAACATGATCACGGAAATTGTGCCAAAGGAAAATCGAATGCTGCCGATCGTTTTGAATGAAGAAATGCAAGCCACTATTTATCGAATGGATAAAGACGATGCAGAAGCAAGCAAAAAAGTCATGGAGTATTGCCGACTCATTCAAAAACGTGTAAAAGAATACTTGAAATTAACTGTGAGTATAGGTATCAGTAACCGGTTCGAAACGCTGAATGAAAGCAAGCAATCGGTTGACCGAGCAAAAGAAGCCCTATATTATCGTGTAAATACTGGTCCGAGTTCGATCATATTTTATCAGGAAATTGTTCCTGCTGCGCATGAAAAAACGCTTATTAGATATCCAGTAGAAGAACAGAATCGATTGTTTGAAGCTATTCGTTCCGGAAATCAGGAAGTAAGGAAGTTGGTACATGAATTAATTAATGCATTGTTCGCACAAAATAAAAATCCTCTGAGCCGAGAAGTAGTTTCGGTCCGTTTGATCAATGAGCTCGTTCAATTAGGGCAGTTATTGGGAGTAGATTCAAAAAATTTTGATAACATGAAACAAATCTATGTAAAAGCATTGAACAATTATCATCCCAAAGAGCTAGAAAAACTTGTTTTAGAACAATTAGTCTTGCCAATCACAGAATGTTCTCAAGCAATCACTGATCATGAATTTAAAAATCTTTCGGAGAATATCATGCACATCGTCTATACAGAATATGACCGTGATCTATCTCTAGATGTGATTGCTGATAGGTTGCACTATAACCCTAATTATTTAAGCAATGTATTTAAAAAGGAAACAGGAGAAAAATTTGGTGATTTCGTTCAAAATCATCGTCTAGAGGTAGCGAAAAAGTGGTTGAAAGAAACCAATCTCTCTGTAAAAGAGATTGCAGAAAGACTGCAATATCGAAATCTGCAAAATTTTATTCGTTTCTTCAAAAAGAAAGAATCAATCACTCCGGGAGAATATCGAAAAAAATATTTGTGAAACAAGAGGCTGTTTTTCTTGTGGTCTGATTCAAGCAATAAAAGAGGACAGCGAAAAACAGCATTTCATGTTTTGTGGCTGGCTGATTTTATTGCCGCAGAATCAACAAGATAAACGCCGTTTAAACAAGAGGCTGTTTTTCTTGTGGTCTGATTCAAGCAATAAAAGAAAGGAGAATAACCTTAGTATTTGTCTTTATGAATAGTTAAATTTCAAGGCTAAGCACGCAAAAAGGACTGTGACCAAAGCTTTGTCACAATCCTTTTTTGCGAATAAACGGTATTCAAGAGACAGCTTATAAAAATAAGGCTGAACGTCTCTTTCATAACCTCTATTTTATGTTCCATACATAATCAACCTTTGACAGAACCTACGAGTGCGCCTTTGACAAAGTATTTCTGAACAAAAGGATAAGCAATCAGCATAGGGACTGTGGCAATAACGATAACAGCCATTTTAACTGTTTGTGCTGGTGGAATCACATCAACGGCACTACTTTCTGCTTGCATCCCGCTTGATACAATGACGATCTGACGTAAAAGAATCTGTATCGGCCATTTAGATGAATCGTTGATATACAAAATAGCGGTCATATAAGTGTTCCAGTAAGTAACAGCATAAAAAAGTGAAATAGTAGCAATAGACGGTAACGCTAATGGCAGCATGATTTTGAAAAATACACCGAAATCTGTGCAACCATCCATTTTTGCCGATTCTTCCAAACTATCCGGCAAGGCTTGGAAAAAGTTTCTCATAATGATCATGTTCATTGCATTAACAGCTACAGGCAAGATCATTGCCCAATAAGAATTGACCAGTCCCAGAGAACGAACAACTAAGAATGTGGGAATCATCCCCCCGCTGAACAACATAGAAAATACAACAAGAAAGTTGACGAATCCTCGACCAAACAAGTATTTTCTGGAAAGCCCGTATGCCATCAGTGAAGTTGCGCACATGCTGACGATCGTCCCAACCCCGGTAACGCCAATCGAAACAGCAAGTGCTCTAAAAATAGTTGGCGTAGATAGAATATAACGATACGCGTCTAGAGAAAAGGTAGTAGGGAAAAGGATAAATTTTTTCGCGACGACTTCTTGTGTAGAAGCGAAAGATGTAGCGATGATATTTAAAAAAGGCACGATACAGATCAAAGCTAGCAAGATCAGAAACGTATTGTTGAAAAATGTAAAACTTCTTTCTCCTATAGAGACTTTCTTTTTCATATAGATAGGCTCCTCCTCAAAATAAATTAAATGTTCTGTTTCTATGTATTCAATTTATCATCGGTGAAAGATTACGTATATAATCATTTCCTACGTTAAGTGTCAGATAGAAAAAAATAGAATAGTTACTAGGCGTATCTTATTTGTGAAGAAATACACTTATATATTTTGCAAGTATAAAAATCGCTGCTGTGTAAGCGTTTTTACATGCGATAAAAATGATTATATACGTAATTCGGATAGTTATCTATCATAAAGACATAAGCAGCAAACATTCATAAAACTAAGGAGGGGCTTATGGAAAGTGTAAAGAAACAAGAACCATTTCAACTGACGCTATCGAAAAAAGAAGAAAAGCTCAGAAGACGAAAAAAAATAATTGCAGGAATCAAAACGAATAAATTTTTATACGTGATGATTCTGCCGGGGGTCCTTTATTTCCTGATCTTTAGGTATCTTCCTATGGGAGGGCTCGTTATTGCTTTTCAAGATTATCAACCATTTTTAGGGATAATGGGCAGTCCTTGGGTGGGATTCAAACATTTCATTCGTTTGTTTACAGAGCCGACTTTCTTTACTTTATTAAGGAATACTTTGATCTTGTTCGGGTTAAATATCTTCGTGTTTTTTCCGATGCCAATTATTTTGTCCCTACTATTAAACGAAGTAACGAACAAGCGACTGAAAAGTGGGATTCAAACGATCATTTACATCCCTCATTTCATGTCTTGGGTAATCATCGTTTCGATTACTTATGTATTTTTGAACGTTGACGGAGGGGTATTGAATGAATTCCTTGCAACGATGGGATTTGAAAAAATCAGTTTTCTGACATCTCCTGAGTGGACACGAACAGTCTATATTGGACAAGTAATCTGGAAAGAGTTGGGCTGGTCTACGATCATCTACCTTTCAGCAATCACTGCAGTAGATACACAGTTATATGAAGCAGCTGAAATGGATGGCGCAGGACGCTTGCGAAAAACATGGCATGTTACATTGACGGCGATTCGTCCAGTAATCATTACCTTGCTGATTCTAAAAATCGGTCAGACACTGGACTTAGGTTTCGAGCATATGTACTTGTTATTGAATTCATTGAATCGAAGTGTTGCAGAAATTTTCGACACCTACATTTATACAGCTGGATTGAAGAATGGACAATTAAGTTTCAGTACAGCAATGGGATTGTTTAAAGGGGTCGTAGGATTATTCATGGTAATTTTAGCTAACAAGATCGCCAAAAAGCTAGGAGAAGACGGCGTTTACTAATTTAGAAAGAGAGGAAAAGACATGCTGCAGTCATTAGATAAAATAAATGGAAGGCTAAATCGTATTTTACAGTTGGTTTATTTGAATTTTCTGTGGGGTGGTTTAGTCATTGCAGGTCTGGGGGTTTTTACTTTTGGTCCTGCATCTTATGCAATGGTTGCAGTGATTAGAAAATGGCTGCGCACAAAAGAAACATTTCCTTTGACGAAAACGTACTTCTCATATTTTAAAGAAAACTATCGTGAAACCTTGCTGATGAGCTGGATATACGGCGTCATCGGAGTTGTTTTACTTGTGGATCTTTCTTTCATACACAATTGGTATCTTAGAATCGCTTTGTATATTGCTGCGTTCTTGTATTTGCTCTCAGCACTCTATATTTTTCCAATCATGGCACATTATGATTGGAAAGGATATTTTTTCAAAATGAAAATGGCATTTTTGTTCGGATTCTCTCATCTTCATTATTCATTAGTATTAATACTAAGTCTGGTGGGTATTTACCTGATGATCATCCAAACAATGCCAGGTGTTTTAACCTTTATCGGTGGCAGTCTCTTCTTTTCCGCAGTCACGTGGACAGCAAATTCTATATTTTGCCATTTGGAATGGAAGAACTCATATACAGAAAAAACAGAAGAAAACAAAAATATCATTAAAACAGTGAAGGAGAAAATTTATGAAAAAAGCAACGCTCGTAAAATTAGGTCTTAGTTTTGCAGGAATTTTAGCACTTGCCGCATGTGGCAACAGTTCAAACAACAGTTCTTCAGAAACAGAAGATGGGAAAACCAAAATCACTTGGTTGAATATTTTACACCATGCTTCCCCACCAACTGACACAATCGTGAATCTAATAGAAGAAAAAACCGATACGGAACTTACATTCAATTGGATTCCTGATGCTTCAAAAGAAGAAAGACTGACAACTGCATTGGCTTCTGACGAACTAGGAGATATCGTTACACTTCAAATTGCTATGCTGAAAAACTCTTCTGTCCGAAGTGCGTTGAAATCAGGCGTATTCTGGGTGTATCGGAATATTTAAAAGACTATAAAAACTTAAGCCAAATCTCTGAGGATAGAATCGAAGCTGCAAGTATCGACGGAGCATTGTATGGTGTGCCAATGCAAAAGGACTATGCTCGTGCTGGTTTAGTCATTCGAAAAGACTGGTTGGATAATCTTGGATTAGATGTTCCAACTACGATGGATGAACTTTACGAAGTAGCTAAACAATTTACAGAAAACGATCCAGATGGAAATGGTGTGGATGATACAGTTGGTTTTGGTGATCGTGCGCCTAGTGATATTCGTTATACCAGCTTTAAGCTGTTCACTTCTTATTTTGGAGCACCGAATGGCTGGGCTGTAGATGATAATGGCAAATTTACTCCAGAATTTGATACAGAAGAATACATGAAAGCGTTGAACTTCTCAAGAGATCTATTTGAGAATGGCTATTTGGCACAAGATTTTGCGGTTACTCAAAAGACTGACCAGCAAGAACAATTTGCACAAGGAAAAACAGGAATCTACACTGGGATGGTGGATATCAAGAACCTGAAGACAATGGGACAAGGTATTCAAGATGATATGGAATTAGTCCCTGTAAACAAGATTTCAGATGGTGAAGGCGGAGGTTATCATGTTTGGTCAGAAGGAAATGGTATTGGTGGTTTGTTAGCATTCCCTAAATCACAAGTAAAAGACGAAGCACAATTGAAGAAATTACTGCAATTTGTTGATGATCTTCTAGAAGAAGATATGTATAAATTGATGACTGGTGGTATTGAGGGAACACATTATGAATTGAATGATGATGGTTCTATCGAATTTATCGATATGGATCTTTGGCAACAAGAAGTGCAACCGCTATCAAGTTCTCGCCCTAGTGAAGTAACGTTCTCTTTCAAAGACGCAGATCCTGAAAAAGAATTGTCGAATCAATTGATCAAAGAAAACGAAGAATTCGCTGTAATGGATCCTTCTGTGCCATTGGATTCACCGACGAACAATGAAGTAGGATCGGAAATCGAAAAAATCGTTATTGATGCTACAGTGCAATACATCATGGGACAGCTTGACGAAGAAGGATTCAAGAAAGCTGTAGAAGACTGGAAAGCACAAGGAGGCGACCGAATCACACAAGAATACGAGGAAGCATACAAAGCAGCGGCACAGTAATATAGACGATTGGGACAAATACTTCTTGGTATTTGTCCTAAATCCTATTTTAATTTTTAAAGGAGAGCAAATAATGGAAAACTGGTCAAAGAGATTAGCAAAAAGCATCATGGAAAGAACACCTCGCTTATATGAAGAAAAGTGGTATAAAGGAAAATGGTCTTATGACTATGGCGTCGTACTTAAAGGGTTCCAATTACTTTGGGAACAAACCCAAGAAAAAATTTATTTTGATTTCATAAAAGACAATATCGACTATTTCGTGCAAGAAGATGGAACGATCCGTGGCTACAGCGTTGAAGAATACAATATCGACCATGTAAATACAGGAAAGCTTTTCTTTTTATTGTACAAAGAAACAGGCGAAGAAAAATATAAAAAAGCAGCAGAACTCCTTTCCCGGCAGTTGGCAAACCATCCGCGTACATCCGAAGGGGCTTTTTGGCATAAAGAAATTTATCCTTATCAAATTTGGTAAGATGGATTATATATGGGCTCACCTTTTTATGCTGAATTTATCCAGAATTTTAGTGAGGAAAAAGATTACCAAGATGTCTTGAGACAGTTTGAAATCAGCTATAAACATTTATTTGATCCAAAAACAAATTTACTGATCCATGCATGGGATGAAAAGAAAGTCCAACCATGGGCTGATCCAGAAACAGGTTTATCTCATCATTTCTGGAGTCGATCGATTGGCTGGTATCTGATGGCTGCGGCAGATACCTATGAATTGCTTCATGCGGAAACGGATTGTTCTTTGCTGAAGGAAATTTTAGAAAAGACATTGACCGCATTACTTCCGTATCAAGAAGAAAACAGTGGGACATGGTATCAAGTAACAACAGAAACAAAACGGAAAGGAAATTATCTGGAAGCTTCTGGCAGCAGTATGTTTGTTTACGCAATGGCTAAAGGGATACGCTTAGGCTTGCTGAACAAAGAAGAGTGGCTGCCGCAAGTGAAAAAATCTCATCAAGGACTACTCGATGAATTTGTTCTTGAAACAAAAGAAGGCTGGTTGAACTTGAACAAAAACTGTCAAGTAGCAGGGTTAGGCGGAGCAGAACAGCGAGATGGTTCATACGCTTACTACATCAGTGAGCCGATTATTTGTAATGATCAAAAAGGTGTCGGTGCATTCTTGCAAGCATTGATCGAAGTGGAGGCATTATAAGTATGTATGATATTTTGACATTCGGTGCATCAATTGATGAATTGAATACTGAAGCAATACAACAAGCGATTGATGCAGCAGCAAGCGCAGGAGGCGGAACCGTAGTTGTGCCAGCAGGTGAATTTTTAACAGGGGCTTTATTTTTAAAAAGCAATGTAGAACTTCATTTGAGCGCAGGGGCGGTTTTGAAATTCTCTGACGATCCAAAAGATTATCCTATTGTTCATTCACGTTGGGAAGGAGTCCATCGAAAAGTCTATGCTTCCTGTATCTATGCACAAAATGTAGAGAACATCTCTGTCACTGGTTTCGGTACATTAGATGGAAATGGAAAAAAATGGTGGCATACTTTCCGAAACGAACCAGATAATCTGGCTTATCCTCGTCCTAAATTGATGAGTTTCCATAACTGCCATCGAATCACTGTGAAAGATATCAAACTGATCCAGTCACCAAGCTGGACGATCAACCCAATTCTTTGTAGCAACGCGACGTTTGACAACTTGACGATTTTGAACCCGGCGGATTCACCAAATACAGACGGCATCGATCCAGAATCCTGCAAAAATGTGCGTATTAGTAATTGCCATATTGACGTGGGAGATGACTGTATCGCAATCAAAGCAGGGACTGAAGATACGTACGAAAGAATTGCTTGTGAAAATATCACGATTACAAATTGCACGATGGTCCATGGACACGGAGGGGTCGTGTTAGGAAGTGAAATGAGTGGTAGTATACGTAATATTACCATTTCAAATTGTATCTTCCAAGAAACTGATCGAGGAATACGATTGAAATCTAGACGAGGTCGAGGCGGGAACGTTGAAGATATTCGAGTATCCAATATAGTCATGGATAATGTGATGTGTCCATTTATACTGAATCTTTATTATTTCTGCGGTCCGCGAGGAAAAGAACCATATGTATGGGAAAAAACGGCTTATCCGATAGATGAGCGGACACCAGCATTCAGAAGGATCCATTTTTCGAATATCACGGCAAGGAATGTCCATGCTTCTGCAGGATTTATTTATGGATTAGCAGAACAGTTTATACAAGAAATCACATTTGATAATATTGATGTTTCAATGGCCCAAGATGCAGTTCCCGGTGTCCCTGCTATGATGAAAGGGATAGAGGAAATGAGCAAGCAAGGATTTTACATTGGTTTTGCGGAGAAGGTTACCTTTAATCAAATGACGATTGAGAATCATGAAGGACCAGCATTTCTATTAGAAAATACGAAAGAAATCAGTATTGAGAAATTCCGGTCAACTCAATCGGAAAACATGGATGATCTGGTTGTTCGTAAAAATTTTGCTTATGCAGTTGAATGACTTTTTAGGTGATCCATCTAGCAGACTTACTCCTAGTGGAAAGCGATTATACAGAGAAAAACAAAATGGGTTTATGCTTGAATATTATCAACTGTACTTAAATGAATTGGAAACAGTACCAGTACTTTATGCTTACCCGGAGAAAGAAGGACCGTTTCCGACGGTCCTTTACCTGCATTCTCACGGCGGAGATTTTTCAGTCGGGAAAAGTGAATTGATCCATGGTGCTCCTTACTTAGCTTCTCCATCTTTTGCAGAAGTACTGACAGGAATGGGATATGCTGTTTGGTCGATTGATGCTTGGGGATTTGAAGAACGCGGAGGTATTTCCGAAAGCGAGTTGTTCAAACAATTTTTATTAACAGGAAAAACATTATGGGGAATGCGTATTTATGATGTGATCAGCTTGATCGATTATTTGGAGACAAGGGAAGACACAGATACTCAACGGATCGCAACGATTGGTCTTTCTATGGGAGGCTTATTAAGCTGGTGGGTGGCGGCATTGGATTCTCGTGTCAAAGTTTGTATTGATCTAGCGGCACAGGTGGACATCGAAACACTTTTGCTACATCGTCGCCTAGATCATCATGGGTTTTATTACTATGTGCCAAACCTACTGACAGCTTATACAACGTTAGCAATCCAAGAAAAAATCGCTCCGCGCCCTCGTCTTAGCTTAGTTGGAAAAAACGATACGATGTGCTTGGACGAAGGCGTACTGAAGCTGAGAAAAGGACTGGACAAGAAGTATCGATCAATGGGTAGTCCAGAAAACTTTTCTTCTTTTTCTTTAACAGGCGGTCATATGGAAACACAAGAAATGAGAAACATTTGGAAACAATTCATAAGGGAGCATTTATGAGGATGAAAGACAAACTGATAATTGGAAAAAATTCTATAGATACCCCGACGGATTTTGAAACTATCCAAGAAGGAATCGATTATTTGGCAGACCTGCCGGATAGCCATCCAAAGGTCTTGATAGTAAAAGAAGGAAGATATGATGAATATATAGAAAGTAGATTATCCAATTTTAAACTTGTGGGAACAGGAACAGTAGTGATCTCTGGTAATCGTTTTGCAAAACAGGAGTATCTTGACGGTAGCCAGTTAGGGACTTTCCGAAGTGCTACTTTTTTCTTAGAAGGATCGAATGTCGTATTAGAAAATCTTTACATCGAAAATACAGCAGGTCCAGGAGAAAAAGTAGGTCAAGCTGTTGCTTTATTCAATTCAGGAGATCGCGTATTGTTAAAAAACTGTCGACTAACTGGTTATCAGGATACTTTATGCACGGGTCCGTTGCCTGACTTGCAAAAAGATGGTACACCTTTTTGTACACCGGCTTCTGCCAATCCTGATTATTGTCGTCAGACCTATGAATATTGTTGGATTGAAGGAACGGTGGATTTCATATTTGGTGGGGCAGATGCAGTTTTTCGCCAGTGCCGTATCCATAGCTTAGCCAGTAAAAATCCTGGATACATCACAGCAGCATCTACGCCGAAAAATCAAAAATCAGGGTATCGTTTTGAAAGCTGTACCTTGACTGCAGAGCCTGATACTAGAAACGTCTATTTAGGAAGACCGTGGCGTCCGTATGCAAATGTCGTGTTTGAAGCGTGTAAGATAGGTGGGCATGTTCACCCAACTGGTTGGGACAATTGGGATGACAAGAAAAATGAACAGACTGCCAAATTCTCTGAACGAAATAACAATTATGAAACACCAATCAAAAGACCTGAATGGATCCATTTAGAAAAGCAGGGGGTTCTGAAATGAAAAGAAAATGGGAACTATTGCTAGGAATGATCGGTGGCAGCCTATCTCTGATTTTCTTTGGCGGGTTAGCAGTTACTTTAAGTAATATGTCTGCGTCAGAGTTTAAAAAAAGTTATCAGTCGCTTGCTGTCGATCATCCAACTTTGTCTTTAGAAAATACATTTGAGCTATTACAGGACATGACTGGTCTGTTTGCCGTTGTATTGTTTATTTCACTTTCTTTTTTAGCAGTAGCACTATTTTTGACGGCTAAAGGAAAATACTTAACAACTGCCACTGGCTTGTATTTTATAACGGGAGTTATATTGTTGGTCGGCACTCAGTTTATTGCGTTTCCTTTTGCATTTTTTTATTTTGCCGCTGGGGTATTCAGTTTGTATCGAGTAAGAATAAGAAAGGAAGCCTGAATCATGCAGACTATCAAAGTGAAAAATCCTATTTTAAGAGGGTTCAATCCAGATCCTAATATTTTAAGAGCGAAAGACCGATATTACATTATTGTCTCCTCTTTTGAATGGCTTCCAGGAATTCGAGTATATGAGTCGAAGAATTTAGTCAATTGGTCACATACAACGGATATTTTGACCACTCAAGTATCTTTGCAAGGAAATCCTACAAACGGAAGCATATGGGCACCGCAAATCAGTTATGCTGATGGATTGTTCTATCTTGTTTACACAGATGTCAAAAGTGCAGGCCGTCCGTTTAAAGATGTCCACAATTACTTGATTACTGCATCTGAGATCACAGGACCTTGGTCCGAACCGATTTATTTAAATAGTAACGGCTTTGATCCTTCTTTGTTTCATGATTTGGAAACAGGAAAAAATGGCTTGTCAATGAATTATGGGATTATCGTCTGGACACACCGAATAAATCCAGCGGTATCGTATTGCAAGAATATGATGCAGAGAAGAAGAAGCTTGACGGTCCCATCTATAAAATATTTGCAGGTACAGAATTAGCGAAAACAGAGGCACCGCATTTGTATTTTCGTAACGGGTATTATTATTTGAGGACAGCAGAAGGCGGTACAGGAAGAGGACATTCAGTCACAGTCTGCCGAGCAAAGAAGATTACTGGTCCTTACGAGCTTGATCCTGGTTTTCCTATGCTGACAGCTAGTGACAAACCTGCTTCTACATTGCAATGTACAGGACATGGGAGCTTAGTACAAACCCCGTCAGGAAAATGGTACATGACATATCTTTGTACCAGACCATTAAACGGTGCGGCTATTTTGGGAAGAGAAACCGCTATCCAAGAAGTGTATTGGACGTCCGACGATTGGTTAAGGCTTAAAGATAACAAGACAACTCCGATGGAAGAAATAATGATTGAGACGAATGAAGAGGTACAACAAGAGAGAGATCATCAGTTTATGGATACATTTGAAGGAGAGTTAAAAAAGAACTGGAATGCCAGACGTATTTTGCCAAGGGCTGATTGGTGTGATACAAAAACTAGACCTGGTTTTTTACGACTGATTGCCGGTGAATCTCTTCAATCTACCTTTGACCATCATTTATTAGCTATTCGGCAAACGGATTTTACTTTTGATGCGGAGACAGCATTTGAATATACACCTAATAATTTTAATCAGATGGCTGGACTGGTATTGTACCTAAATGAATCCAATTATATTTATTGCTATGTTACTTGGAATGAGAACAAGGGAAAATGTCTTCGTATGATAGAATCAGAAAACGGAGTTGCACAAATAGAAGATTGGAGGATTCCACTCACAGAAAAGAAGACTTTCTTGAAAGTAGCCGTAAGGAAAGAGACAGCACAGTTTTATTTGAAAGACACACCATCTGAAGAATGGAAGGAAGTAGGTCTACAAAAAAACATGTGTATACTCTCAGGTGGATTTACCGGGAATTTTATCGGGATAGTCGTACATGATTTGAATAGAAAAAGAGGAAGTTATGCGGACTTTGAATTTTTTAAGTACGAAGGAAAAGATCTTGAATAATCTAACTCTCTAATAAATAGAGATTCACTAACTTGTTTTTGCTAGTTAGTGAATCTTTTTGTTTATCTATGATGTTATGAAAATAATATTAATGCCCTTTTCTGACAATGTTTTTAAACGTATTTTTGTTTTTTTTCTGTCAAGATAATGCAATAAAATGTCAATATTGTGAATATCAAAACAAGAAAAAAAGAGTTATAATTTTGAAAACGTTTACTAGAAGAGGTAGGAGGAATTCAAATGCTTTCACAAAATGCTGTTACAGCAAATACAGTAAAAAAAGAAAAAAAGGAAGTTGGGATTTCCGATAAGATAGGCTACATGTTCGGTGATTTAGGTAACTGTTTTATTTTAGGTTTGGTCAATAGTTTCTTGATGATTTATTATACGAATGTTCTTGGTGTTTCAGGAGCAATTGTAGGTACGTTATTCTTGATTTCAAGAATTTTGGATGCGTTTGCTGATGTGATGGTTGGAAGATTATGCGATGTCTCAGAGTTAACAGAAGCTGGCCGATTTATTCCTTGGATCAGAAAAATGAAATATCCATTTTGCTTAGTGACAGTCATTTTGTTTTTACCATTCGTCCAACATCTTCCAATGACGGTGAAGATTGCATATATTTTTGTTTCATATATTGTTTATGGTATTTTTCTGTCAACAATCAATATCCCTTACGGAGCAATGGCAGCAGCCATTAGTTCAAATCTTAATGACCGCACCTCGCTATCCACATTCCGAAGCATTGGTTCTGCGATTGGCGGGTCAACTACAGGGTTCTTTATCCCGATTTTGATGTACACCCATAACAAGAGTGGGCAGCAAGTCGTTTCGGGGAATCATTTCTTTTGGATTTCCATCGGATGTGCGGCAATTGCATTTGTCGCATACATGCTGACTTGTAAATTGACTACTGAACGAGTAAGAGTTGTCAAAAACGAAAAAGTGCCTGCTTCTCAGTTGGTAAAAGGTTTGTTGGCTAACCGAGCACTGATTATTTTAGTCATTGTTGACATTTTCATTGTGATCAATCAGATTTTAGCTGGGACGAATATGACTTATTTATTTAATGATTACTTCCATAATAAACAAGCAATGTCTGTTGCTCTTTTATTTACTTACGGAACAGTAGTAGTTTTAGCACCATTTGCTACAAAGCTGACAAAATTATTTGGTAAAAAGGAAGCAAGCGTATTTGCGTTACTCGCTTCTTCATGTATGTACTTGCTGATGTATTTCCTTCATATAACAAATGCATGGGTATATCTGATTCTTTTATTTATTGCTACTTTAGGATCTGGTTTATTCAATTTGATGGTCTGGGCATTCATTACTGACGTGATTGACTATCATCAATATAAGACAGGCTTAAGAGAAGATGGAACAGTATACGGAGTGAATTCTTTTGCGAGAAAAGTAGGACAAGCGTGCGCAGGAGCAGTCGGAGGATTTATGCTAGCACTCATTGGTTACCAATCGTCTACAACAGGTGGAGCCATCCAATCAGTTTTAGTACAAGAAAGAATTTATACGATGGCAAACTTGCTACCAGCATTCTGTTTATTTGTATCCGCAATCATTTTGTTAGTAGGGTATCCGCTGAATCGTTCGAAAACTGTGTTTATTGGTGAAGAATTAAAAAAAATCAATGAAAGATAAGGAGAAAAGTATTGCAGACAAAAAAGAGTTCATCAATGCTTTAGACTTTAAAACAAACGACATTCAACAAGATGATACAGTAATGCTGCAAAAGGCAATCAATCAAGGTGCAAAAGAACACTTGCCCGTATTTATTCCAAAAGGTATTTATTTAGTCGGCGCACTTTTTTTAAAAGATAAGAGCCATCTCATTTTCGAAGAAGGGGCTGTTCTCAAGGGAAAAACAGAGATCGAAGCATTTCCAGAGATTGATACACGAGTTGCTGGAATAGAAATGAAATGGCCAGCAGCGATTTTGAATGTTCTCTCAGCAAAAGATATTCTTATAGAAGGAAAAGGAATAATCGACGGTCAAGGAGAGCATTGGTGGGAACTATATTGGGGGAAAGACCAAAAAAGCGGAACAAGAGCTGAATATGATCGAAAGGGACTGCGTTGGATTGCAGATTATGCTATTAAGCGTCCGCGCGCGTGTTTACTGTATCATGCAGAACATGTTGTCATTCGTGATTTGATTTTTCAAAAATCAGGTTTTTGGAACCTGCAAATCACTTATTCTAACGATGTATTAGTAGAAAAAGTAATCATCCGTCATAATGATGGGCCAAGTACAGATGGGATTGATATTGATTCTTCAACAGATGTGCGTATCTATGAATGTGATTTGGCCTGTGGTGATGATTGTATCGCTATTAAATCTGGCAGGGACGGTAACGGTGCAAGAGTCAATCGAAAATCATCAAGAATCGAGATTGCGAGATGTAACATTCGTTCAGGTTACGGTGTAACTATTGGTAGCGAAGTTAGTGCTGGAATTAGTGATGTGTATATTCACGATATCGATTTTTTTCAGTCAGACTGTGGTATTCGAATGAAATCTTCAAGAGAAAGAGGGGGAGTGATTGAAAATATCAGGGTAGAAAACCTGAATATGATGGATGTACAATTTCCGTTTTCTTGGATAATGGACTGGCATAATGAATATAATAGAAAAAATAGCAATGATCTTGAACGAATGCCAGAAAGTTGGCAAGCAGTGGCTGAAGAAATACCTGAATCAAAACAAATGACAAAAGTCAGAAACATACATGTCAAAAATGTACAGGCAAGTCTTTCTCCAGGCTATCCACTTCCTTCTCGGGCTTTTGACTTGGTAGCATTTCCTGAAAAACCTATAGAAGATGTCTGCTTTACTCATTGTACAATAACTGCAAAAGAATTTGGACGGATCGAAGCAGTTCAAAACTTATGTTTCGAAAGCTGTATTCTATCAATAGAAACAGGGAACACAGTTGCAAACAATACTTTTGACAATCGTTGAAATTATAATAAGGTCAAGCTAAAATATTATTTTAGCTTGACCTTTATTTTTTTTAATGATATATTAAACAACGTTGTCGCATCTGATTGAAACATTTTGTGAAAATTCCAAAAAAGAGTTGACACATGTTTTTAGACGTGATAAGATAACTGAGTCGTTAAAAAAGAACAGCTTGCGAAGCTTGATTCTATCGGAAAAAACTTCAAAAAAGTTCTTGACAAATAACGAACAATAAGTTATGATAAATGAGTTGCTGAAAGATTTCGAAAAACGAAATCGAAAAAAACTTTTAAAAAAGAGTTGACAATCACTTGTCACTCTGATATGATATAAAAGTTGCTACGGCAGCCAAAAATAAATCGGAAAAACACTTCCGATGAAGTAGACCTTTGAAAACTGAACAAAGTAAGACAAACCAAATGTGTAGGGCGTCTTGATTCAATTCAAGACAACAAACATTTTTAACAAGCAAGCAATATGCTAGCAAACAAATTGAGCTTAACAATCGCAAGATTGTTCGAACTTTTTATGAGAGTTTGATCCTGGCTCAGGACGAACGCTGGCGGCGTGCCTAATACATGCAAGTAGGACGCACAGTTTATACCGTAGCTTGCTACACCATAGACTGTGAGTTGCGAACGGGTGAGTAACGCGTAGGTAACCTGCCTATTAGAGGGGGATAACTATTGGAAACGATAGCTAATACCGCATAACAGTATGTAACACATGTTAGATGCTTGAAAGATGCAATTGCATCGCTAGTAGATGGACCTGCGTTGTATTAGCTAGTAGGTAGGGTAATGGCCTACCTAGGCAACGATACATAGCCGACCTGAGAGGGTGATCGGCCACACTGGGACTGAGACACGGCCCAGACTCCTACGGGAGGCAGCAGTAGGGAATCTTCGGCAATGGGGGGAACCCTGACCGAGCAACGCCGCGTGAGTGAAGAAGGTTTTCGGATCGTAAAGCTCTGTTGTTAGAGAAGAACAAGGATGAGAGTAACTGTTCATCCCTTGACGGTATCTAACCAGAAAGCCACGGCTAACTACGTGCCAGCAGCCGCGGTAATACGTAGGTGGCAAGCGTTGTCCGGATTTATTGGGCGTAAAGCGAGCGCAGGCGGTTTCTTAAGTCTGATGTGAAAGCCCCCGGCTCAACCGGGGAGGGTCATTGGAAACTGGGAGACTTGAGTGCAGAAGAGGAGAGTGGAATTCCATGTGTAGCGGTGAAATGCGTAGATATATGGAGGAACACCAGTGGCGAAGGCGGCTCTCTGGTCTGTAACTGACGCTGAGGCTCGAAAGCGTGGGGAGCAAACAGGATTAGAT
>OBLF01000208.1_pt1 | contig 73633 bp, 54 predicted proteins | sample 1519231 | NCBI WGS metagenome assembly OBLF01 (sample SAMEA2602895, study PRJEB22501) | metagenome
AATGACCTATTTCACCTTATTTCAGACGACATCCGCAATCATTGAAAAAATTTTGTGTTGATTGAAAGCGAAAAGTGGTGGATGTTCCAAAATTACCGCCACTCCTTTTTCATTTTTTTTTTTTTTTTAATTATCTGCCACATTCTTTTATCTTATTTTTTCTGTGGCGTGGGGCGTTTGCAGTTTTTTTTTTATGCGTAGTGTAACCGCCGTTTTTTTACAAGCGATTTTAGCTCTGTTTTTCAAGGTTTTTAGAGGCTTTTATAAGTCGCGCAGTTTCAAATGCTTAAGACAGCAAAAAATATAAGCCATATATTTTAAAATACAAGGCACATATTTTAAAATATATGGCTTGTATTTTTAATCAAGTGCCTTATGTTTTTTTACATGTCTAATCTGTTTCTAAAAAAAATCGCTTTTACGTAGTTTTTCCGGCTTACAATTTTTCCATGATCTGTTTATCTAAACCCTTTATTCGCTCCTTACATATTTTCAGTTTGGCATATTGAATTTTATTCTTAACTTTGTACTATTAACTAACAAAACATACAAGGCACAAAGCCGATATATCATGGTGAAAAAAATTAACGAAGAAACGCCTGCTGCAAATTCAGAGAAACTGAAAGCTCTGAATGCTGCAATGGCCAAAATAGAAAAGGACTTTGGCAAAGGCACTATAATGCGCCTTGGAGATGAGCATATAGAAAAAGTAGAGGTAATACCGAGCGGTAGCATTTTGCTTGATGCTGCTCTTGGCGTAGGCGGTTATCCGCGCGGAAGAATTGTTGAAATTTTCGGTCCTGAAAGTTCCGGTAAGACAACACTTGCCCTCCATGCCATAGCAGAGACTCAAAAACAGGGAGGAATAGCCGCTTTTATAGACGCAGAGCACGCTTTTGACCGTTTTTATGCAGCAAAGCTCGGAGTTAAAGTTGACGATTTGCTTGTTTCGCAACCCGATAACGGTGAACAGGCTCTTGATATTGCCGACCAATTAATTCGCTCAGCGGCTATTGATCTTATTGTTATAGATTCTGTGGCTGCGCTAACTCCTAAAGCCGAAATAGAAGGAGTTATGGGCGAAAACAAAGTTGGTCTGCAGGCAAGACTCATGAGTCAGGCTCTCAGAAAACTCACTTCTGTAATAAGCAAAACAAAAACCACGTGTATTTTCATAAATCAGTTGCGTGAGAAAATCGGAGTTATGTACGGCAATCCTGAAACCACAACCGGTGGTAACGCTCTGAAATTCTACGCTTCGGTTCGTTTGGACATACGTAAGTCGGAAGCTCTGAAAACCGGCGATAAGGTTTACGGAAACAAGGTACGCGTGAAGATCGTGAAGAATAAAGTTGCTCCCCCATTCCGTGTTTGTAAATTCGATATGATTTTCGGCGAAGGAATTTCGCGCATTGGCGAAATCATAGATGTGGCTATAGAAAACGATATAATTAAAAAGAGCGGTTCGTGGTTCAGCTATGGCGATACCAAAATAGGTCAGGGTCGCGACTCTGTGATGAATCTTCTGAAAGATAACCCGGAGTTCCGTCAGGATGTGGAAAACAAAGTTGTTGAATTCCTACGCGGCAATCCCAAAGCCGAAGACGACATGAACGATGTTGAAAACGCCGAAGAGTAAAACACAAATACGCTAATAAAAAGTCCGAATCTGTGGCAAACACTTCACAGTTCCGGACTTTCTTATTGAAATCAGTCTTATCCGAAATAATAATAAAGACTTGGGTACGTTATAAATAAACAAATTAAAGCACAATTGATGTAAATCTACCATACCGCAAATGAAAAAGATTCTTTTCTTACTGGCAATATTCACATTCTCTTCAGCCATAGAAATAATGGCTCAAAGCGGAATGACAGACAAACAAATAATAGATTACGTGGTTCGCGAACAGGAACGCGGCACACCACGTTCGCAAATCGTTACTCACCTTATGCAAAGAGGTGTGAAGATTGACCAGATTCGTTCCATACAAAAGAAAATACAGGAAGGTAACGAAGTCATGAACGCAAAAGACTTGGGAAATTCCACATACGCTCAAAGTCGTTTGCGAAATAAAAACGCCAAAAGCAAAAAAGGTAAAGCTGATGATGATGGAGAACTCATGACCAACGGACGTAAAGAATCTTACAACACCAACAAAGTGGACTACGAACATACTTATGACGAAAACGATCCCGAATATGTAGAAATGTCCACGGAACTTGGAAAATTATACCTTGACAGTGTTGATTTACTTGTAGAAGAACGTCTCGCGAAATACCGTAAAAAGGTTTTCGGACGCGACATTTTCAACAACAAGTTGCTTAGTTTTGAACCCAACATGAATATTGCCACGCCTCAGAACTACGTTGTTGGTCCAGGCGACAATGTTATAATTGATATTTGGGGAGCTTCACAAAAATCTCTGAATCAAGAAGTGTCTCCCGACGGAACTATCACCGTAGAAGGTTTCGGACCTATTGAAATAGGCGGGCTTAGTATCTCAAAAGCAAACGCATTAATACGTTCCAGACTCGGCAGCAGATACCGTTCGTCTAAAATAAAAATGACTTTGGGGCAAAGCAGAACAATCACAATAAACGTCATGGGTGAAGTAAAAGCTCCCGGAACTTACACACTCTCTGCATTTGCTTCTGTATTTCATGCGCTTTACATGGCGGGAGGTATAAGCGATATAGGAACTCTTCGAGACATAAAAGTTTACAGAAAGGGAAAACTCATGAGCAACGTTGATATATATGATTATATACTCAACGGAAAAATGAGCGGAAATATTCGCATGAACGACGGAGACGTTATCGTTGTTGGTCCTTACGATTGTCTCGTAAATATTTGCGGAAAAGTAAAGCGTCCGATGTATTACGAAATGAAACGAAACGAAAGTCTTGCTTCTCTTTTAAGATATTCTGGAGGATTTACAGGAGATGCTTATAAAAAGTCGGTAAGAGTTATGCGCAAGGACGGAGCTGAATATTCCGTTTTTAATGTAAATGAATTTGAAACAAATGAATTCCGATTGGCAGATGCCGATTCTGTAACAGTTGACAGCGTAATAAATCGCTACTCCAATATGGTAGAAGTAAAAGGAGCAGTGTTCCGTCCCGGCATGTATAACGTAGGAACAAATATTACAACGATTAAGCAACTGATTGAAGCTGCATCAGGAGTTACCGAAGACGCTTTCAAGACTCACGCAGTTCTTCATCGTCTTAAAGCTGACCGCACACTTGAAGCAAAGAGTGTGGACATAGAAGGAATCTTAAGCGGCAAAGTTGCTGATATTCCCATTAGAAATGGCGATGTTTTGTTTGTTCCTTCTGTAAAAGACAGAATCAAAGACCGCAAAATATCTATATTCGGAGAAGTTTTCTACCCCGGAACTTACGAATATGCAGAAAACGAAACGCTGGAAGACTTTATTCTGCAGGCAGGAGGCTTAAAAGACAACGCTTCCACGGCTAAAATTGATGTTTCACGCCGAATAAACAATCCTGCATCCACAGAAAGCAGCGACCAATTGGCTCAAACTTTTACATTCTCCCTTAAAGATGGTTTCGTAATCAATGGAGACAGTTCTTTCAAGCTTAAACCTTACGACGAAGTATATGTAAGAATAAGTCCGGAATACAATGTACAGCAAAATGTTTACGTTGACGGAGAAATTACATATCGCGGAGTTTATACATTGGCTAAAAAGACAGAACGTCTGAGCGACCTTGTAAATAAAGCCGGCGGTGTAACTAAAATGGGATATGTTCGCGGAGCAAGACTTGAAAGAAAGATGAACAGTGCAGAGCGTGCCCGTATGGAATCTGTTCTAAAGGTTGCACAACAATCTGCTACGGGAGAAGACTCCATCTCGCTTGCCAAAGTGAAATTAGGCGATACATATAGTGTCGGAATAGAGCTTGACAAAGCACTTGCCAATCCGGGAAGCGAATATGACATAGTACTTCGCGAAGGAGATGTGCTTCAAATTCCGCAATACACCAATACTGTAAGAGTTTCCGGAAATGTTATGTATCCCAATACTGTTCCGTATCATAAAGGGAACAGCGTTAGAAAATACGTTAAACAAGCCGGAGGATACGGACTGCGTTCCAAGAAGAGTCATACCTATATAGTATATATGAATGGCATGGTGGCAAAAGCAGGAAACGGTGTTAAACCCGAACCGGGTTGTGAAATAGTTGTGCCGAGCAAGCCCAAAGCCAACGGAAATGCCATTGCGCAATGGCTGTCTATAGGAACCGGACTTGCTTCAATTGCCACAATGATTGCTACGATAGCAAATCTTTCGAAATAAACTTATTATATAAAATAAAAGAAGGCGGTTACGAGTTTCGTAACCGCCTTCTTTCGGCATGCTTTTTCTTAATTTCCCTTTTGAAATACTTCGGGATATTTGTGTATGAAATATACGGGAGTGCAACTCCACGCATGGCAGGCGCTGTTTAGAGGAAAAAAATTATAAGGCGAGATAAAATCATCATTAGGATCATATGCCTCCCAGAATGTATCAGCTCCTTTTCTTACCATTCCGCCCCAATAGTCTTCAAGATACTTTCGCGCTTCGTCTTTCATGCCGCTTATAAGCATTGCATCAATAACATAATGCGTTGCATAAGGCGTACCCGGTTTTACAGATTCTGCAGAAGCCAAAGCAGAACGGAGAGCGGTTTGAGCTTTCTTTCCGAAAATGACACCGGATTTGATCATCCAAACCTGACTAAGCACAGAAAACTGATTATCCTTGCCGGATAGGAAAACACGACGGGACGAATTATACATATTTTTGCGAGCATAATTCTTCATGAGCGTCTCAAGTTTTTTCCATTTGCTCACATCTTCTTTTATTCCCAAACGTTGCGTGAGTTCTGTCATTTGATTTAGAGCGAATATCATAGCACCCTGCATGCAAACATTGACATCCAATCCTTCACGCCAGTCAAAAAACAGCCATGTCGGGCGATGAGCCGTATTAAACATGCCATTCGCATCAACATATTCTATTGCATCGTCCAACTGCCGCTTCCCCACTTTCCACAAATCTCTGCCGGTTTTCATATCTCCCGTAGCATTGACATATTCAAGCAATGTGGAAATAAACAGCAAGTTATACGGTAATAAATAGCAGGCATATTGCGGGTGTGGTTTGGGAGTTTCAAAACTGTTGGCAAATATAATCCCATTTTCTGCTGACAGTCCCGCAAACAGATACAAGCAGCGACGGGTCAAATCGTGTGTTTGAAAAGAGTACATGTTTGCCAGTAATTCCAAATACAAATCTCCAAGCCACAGACGGCGATCGCGCTTAGGTCCGTCCTCATATACCGTTTGCATACACTCTTGCAGAGTGTTGACAGCCACTTCGCGTATCTTACGTATTTGAGGAGAACATGTCTGCGGCAGACTTAAACGGTCGGTTTGAGCAGAAGTTTCCGCCGTAAACGATAATCCGTCAAGAGCAAAGTCAAATCCGTATGATTCCGCCAATAATTCAATCTTAATATAACGACATGCCACACGCCTTGCAAGAGTTACCGTTGTATCCATCTGCTCCACCGTCAAAATTTCATCCTGCATCCAAGCACGACTCAAGCCTGCAGTCCAATTTTCAGGCATATCCGTGTTTAACTCTGCCGGTAACTCTCCACAAAACACCTTAACTCTTATGGGAGCATCCTGACAATTTGTGAGAGTTTTGAAATGTAATGACAAATATCCCACCGCATGTCTGCCAAGATCAAAGGTTACACTTCTTACCTGTCTGAAATTGCTTTTGAAAACATCCTCCGGTTTTCCTGTAGGTTCGTATCTCCAACCTTGGAATGCCGAATTGTCTTTAACAGCCTTGACAATGGATTTGGGATAAACTACAGTTCTATGCAGTTTGGGCTTGGATTGTTCTGCAATTTCGAGCCATCGGCTGCGTTCTTGCTTAAAAACATCATCGGCATTAATATCAGACATGGAAAATGCCATTAATGCCGCTAATGCAATAATTGTTCGCTTCATATCTTTTATAAGTAAATTGGTTTATTCCACACAAAATAAAATCCTTTCCATAACAGGAAATGGCTTTTGCACTGCAAATGTAATAAAATACCGACACAAGACATCTTTCTACATCTTTTTTGCCGAAAATTCATCAGTTATTTATAAATCAGACAATTTTCCACGCCGTTTTCGGGTCGAAAAAACGGCGTTTGTATAACATTGTACTACAGACACTTGCAAACGCAAAAAATATAAGGCACATATTTTAAAATATGTGCCTTATATTTTGAAATAAATGCCTTGTATTTTTCACAAAGCGCCTTATGTTTTTTTCGAAAAGCCTACAACTTTATAAATGGCAAAATATATCTATTCGTATAACACTCTAAAGCGTTACGAGCATCGGCAAGTTTATCGTTCCAAATCTTCACGCTGTTCTCGCCAATCTTATCGGTAATATACTTTACCGCCATAAACGGCACGTGCTCTTCATTGCAAACCATGGCTTGGGCAAAGGCTTCCATTTCTATGGCATGACCAACAATATCCGCTGTTTCTGTAACAAAATCATCTCCCGTGTTTACCACGAAATCATCAAATACCTCCTTGTTGCTCAACAAAGAAGGAAGCGAAACGTTACTACAAGAATTTATCTCGCTTACAACTCCCTCTATAGTCAATGGCGCGAGGTCGCGGTCATAAAAACGGTTAGAAACAACGATGTCTCCTACATTCATGTTGAATGTTCCGGCAGTTCCGATATTTATAACAATATCCGGCTTATATTCATACAAAGCCTTAATCAGAAAGTACGCAGAACAAGCCTTACCTACTTTCGTTACTACCACTTTTATGTCATCAGACTCCGGCAAACAAATTTTTTCTTCCGGCAACGCAATCGTAAACAAAGTTTTCTTCATAGGCTTGTCTCCAATTTATGAAAGGAAATATTACTTTTCGTTTATTACTTTCTGCATAAAATCAGTTGCAATACTCACAGCTCTATATTCGTTTTGCGAAAAGCCATGATCATATCCGTTAAGAACATGAAGTTCACTTTCGTTCCATATTTCATGGTAATGTTCGCCATATGTATATGGCACAATTCTATCTGCATTGCCGTGAATGATACATGCCTTGCCTAAATATTTGGCAGAAGTCTCATATATAGGTAAATCAAAAGCTGTTGTAATGTAATTACGTCCCAATTTCTTATCGCCTATCTGCACAAATTCAGGAGGATCAAGCGGGTTATACATCGCACCAAACGTATTTCCTCTGATAACATCATCACGCAAAACCGCAGCCGGAGCAAATAAAACAACTCCTTTCACTTTGTCTTTGCCCAATTCGCCTGCAGCCATACCTGCAACCACTCCTCCCTGCGAATGTCCGGCAAACAAAATGTCCGAAACATACGGTAAAGCCTTAACATGACCGTAAACACTCTTGGCATCTTCTATCTCGTTCAAAACTGTCATCTCGGAAAAATCGCCTTCACTTTCTCCATGACCGTTAAAGTCAAATCTTATTGAAGCAATTCCGCAATTCAGAAGCGAATCAGCCAGCAAGTGTAGCAAACGACTGTTTTTGTTATCACCGAAACCGTGCATAAGAACAGCCATAGGTATCTTTTCTCCGTTTTTTACCTCCGGTCTTTGAATTATGGCAGACAGCTTTCCTTTACTTCCGCCAATAACAACTTTTTCTGTCATTCCGGCAACTGTTTTGTTTCCTCCCAAAAGTTCCGTGAGTGTTTTTTCCAATTTGTAAGACAATACGGTGGAAAGCACAACCTTACCATCGGGAGCAATAAGATATAATGAAGGAATCCATTTTACTCCATAATCCTTTGAAATTTTGGTATCGTGAAACTTTATCAGTTCACTGCCCTGAGGATAAACAATATTGTACTTGCGCAAAGCCGATGCCCATTTTTCTTTATCGGTATCAAAAGACACACCAACAAATTCTACACCTTTTGCATGGAAATTATTGTACATTCGCTGCACTTCAGGAATGTCTTTACGGCAATCGGGGCACCACGAAGCCCAAAAGTCTAGAACAACATACTTGTCCTTGAAAGAACTTAAGCTCAAATCTCTACCTTCTGGTGTTTTCAACTTAAAATTCGGAGCCTCTGTTCCTGGTTTTAATAGCTCGGCAGCATATTTCTTGTCGGGATCGTCATTTATTTGAGCATTTACGACACATGGTAAAAGCCCCGACAAAAGCACAAAGACAAATGATTTTAATAACTTAGCAGTATTCATTCAGAAAGGTGTTTGATAGGATTTTATTGATTGGAATGCTTTATTTTTATAAGCTCCAAGAATTCCGCTCTTGTCTTGGATTGATTGAAAGCTCCGGTAAAATCACTCGTTACCGTAACAGAATGTTGCTTTTCAACTCCTCGCATTTGCATACACATGTGCTGTGCCTCAAGAACAACCATTACCCCCAGTGGATTAAGAGCCTGTTGAATACATTCTTTTATTTGGCACGTCATTCTTTCCTGCACTTGCAGGCGGTGAGAAAATATATCAACGACTCTTGCAATCTTGCTCAATCCCGTAATATAGCCGTTAGGAATATATGCCACATGTGCCTTGCCATAAAAAGGAAGAATGTGATGCTCGCACAAAGAGAAAAAATCTATGTCTTTTACAACAACCATTTGTGAATAGTCTTCCTTGAACTTTGCTGCATTGAGCACGGCTTGAGGATCCATATCGTAACCACACGTAAGTTTCTGCAAAGCCTTCGATACACGCAATGGCGTTCTCTGCAAACCTTCGCGTTGAGGATCTTCTCCTATCAATTCAAGAGTTCTCCTTACATTTTTTTGCAGTTCTTGTTCTATTTCTTGCTGTGATAATTTTCCCATTAATGATAATCTTTGATTTATTCACTCACATCGCTGCGATATGCAACTTGAATTGCGGTCTTTACGACTATAAGCCCTGAAAAAACTTTTAATTGCTGTATCTGACTCATAAATGCCGTAGCTTGTTCCGCAGTTTTGAAATCACCTACGCGGCAAACCCAGCGTGGCGGATAAAAGTGTGTATATGCCGGTACTTTAGGAAAGAATCCTTTGAAACGTTGTGCAGCCCGTTCTGCTTCTACACGAGAATTTCTGGAATTATTTCCTGCATATATCTGAATTCTATAGCCGCTTATCTTATAGTGCTTCATCTTTACCGGACGAACAGAACCGTTTGCTTCAGAACTGTCGACAGACACTTTTTCTTCGTCTTTCTTTGCGTCAATCTTATGCTTTTCCGAATTAACGTTCTTTTCTTCTACTTTCTTTTCCTGTACTATTACGGTATCGCCATTAAGCAGTCTTGTCAGACGAGATTCCTGATTTATATTGACCTTACCCCAACCTTCCGAAAACTTTTGCACTTTTTCCACAAATCCGGTTTGTGCAAAAACAATCATTGGCAGCAAAGCCCAAAACAATAAAAGTCGCCTCTTCATATAAAATCAAAACACCGCTCCTTGCAACTCAGAAATCACAAGGAGCGGCTTTATATTTATTATTATATTACTTCTTCCAAGCGTCAATTATTCCCTTGAAATCAGCAGCCTTCAAAGAAGCACCACCAATCAAACCGCCGTCAATATCAGGTTTTCCGAAAAGTTCTGCGGCATTTGAAGGTTTGCAGCTTCCGCCATAAAGAATTGTTGTATCGTCAGCAGCTTCTTTGCCATATTTTTCTGCAACAATAGAACGAATATAAGCAAGCATTTCTTCTGCCTGGTCCGAAGTAGCAGTTTTACCTGTACCTATAGCCCAGATAGGTTCGTAAGCAAGTACAATATTCTTCCATTCTTCTGCCGAAAGATTGAATACGGAACCGTCAAGTTCTGCCTTAACAACCTCATTTTCTTTACCGGCTTCGCGTTCTTCAAGTGTTTCACCGCAGCAGAAAATAACTTTCAAACCATTCTTCAAAGCAAGAAGAACTTTCTCCTTAAGGATTTCTGCAGTCTCATTGTAATACTGACGACGTTCCGAATGACCCAAAATTACATATTGTGCACCGGTGCTCTTTACCATTTCTGCGGAAACTTCGCCGGTATAAGCACCCTTTTCTTTGTCTGCACAGTTTTCTGCACCAAGAGCAACAACATCTTGATCCAAAACTTCGGCTACGCTTGCCAAATGAATGAACGGAGTACAGATAACAACATCGCAATTAGGTTTCTCAGCCTTACAAGCTGCATTAATTTCTTTTGCCAAAGCAACACCGTCTTGCAGGTTCAGATTCATTTTCCAGTTGCCTGCTACAATTTTCTTTCTCATTATATTCTTATTTTTATTTTGTCTTTTCGAGTTTTTTCTTTTAGCCCGATCAGCCCTTATTTTATCTGCGAATGTAAGAAATATTAGTGGAATAATAAAGACCACCAGATATTTTAATGTATGTTTGATTCCATAACTTCTTTTTCCGCTAATCAGAGATAACTTTTCGATGCGTGAAGTCAACTTTTCTTCGTCAGGAATATTGTTTTTGCTCCACTTGTTGAGTATCACCCCGGATTTAACCAGTAACAACCCGGGGTTAGAACGAATCATTGTTTTGAGAGCCACATCGTCCGCATTGTAAAAGGTAAAAGAAAGCCCCGTCATGTGCAGCCAATTAGAAATACTCAAAGAATCCGATGCCGTTATTCCGTACAGTTTATAGCCATAGCGATAGCTATAGTCATACAAATCCTCTATCGCGTCTATCACGCCATTATCGGCATTTTCTATTCTTGGAAAAACAAGCCAAAACGCATAATCTTTTACACTTAATACTTCATGCGTAACATCATCTCCACTCAATGTGAAGAGCGAAAAATCGCTTATCTCTGGTTGATAGCCGGCTTTTACCATAGTTGTCTCGGAATCTATGAATTTCCAAGTACTATCAGGATAATCTTCCAAAGTAAAAGTCTTTCGCTCTCCGTTTTTTTCCAAAGTAAATTTGGTTTCAAATACCGGTGCCTGAGCATCTGCAGGGATTTTCATTGCCTCGGCTATATTCTGTCCCACCCTGTAAGGACGATAATCTACCAATGGAAGAAAATAATACGAATAAAGACTTATTCCCATAACGAACAACAAAACATACGACTGTGCCAACCATTGGTTCTTGCGGCGTATCCAAACTGTAATTTTGCGCGGAGCGGTAAATACAATTATTGAAGCAGTAAGCAGAATAAGATTCTTTATGAAAGTTGCCTTGTTACTTAAATGTACCGCATCACCAAAGCATCCGCAATCTACAACAGCATTTGTCAAAGCCATATAGAAAGTAAGGGCAGTCATAAACATCATGAGAAACAAAGTCATTACTGCTGTCAGCTTTCGCCTTATGCCCATTAGCAGATGCACTCCCAACAAAAACTCCACCGTACTCTCTATTATAGACAAGACTGCCAAAGCAGTTTCGTGTCCCAAGGTGTTAACTCCTGCAAGAGCAAGATAGTCGCCTATTTTTATTGCTCCGCCCACGGGATCCACCGCTTTGGAAAAACCCGAAAAAACAAAAATTGCAGCCAACAGTAGGCTGCAAATATTCGTTATTATTCCACGTTTATCAAGCCTTGGGTTCATATCTGAGCTTTATAAGAGAAAACACAGCATAATTTATTATATCAAAATAATTTGAAGCAATGCCTTCGCTTACATCGGTCTTACCTTTATGGTCTTCTATTTGTTTTACGCGATAAAGCTTCACAAGTATCAAATCAGTCATGGAACTTATCCTCATGCCCCGCCATGCCTCATCATAATCGTGATTCTTTTTCTTCATCAACTCGAAAGCTTCTTTGGCATACTTGTCATAAAGAGCCATAGCCTCTTCGTTGGTTAAATCGGGTTCAAGTGTCGGTCCGAGTTCTAACTGTATCAAACCTATAATGCTGTAGTTCACCAATCCCACGAACTCAGGTTCTACTCCTTCGTTTACCAAAGCCACTCCGCTTTCCCCTATCTGACGAATTCTCTTGGCTTTGTTCAAAATCTGGTCCGTTACGGAAGTTAAACGCAATATTCTCCACGAAGGCGAATAATCTCCCAATTTTCGAAAAAACAGTTCGCGACAAGAATCAACTACTTCCCTATATTGTTTTACAGTATCAGCCATAATTGCTATTCTTGATTATTCCGCGTAACGTAGAATCTGTCCGGGGCGTAAACGCTGACGCTTGGAAATATGATTCAACGAGCACAGACGTTCTACGGTTGTGCCCAACTCTGTAGCTATGGAATACAAAGAATCTCCGCGTTTTACCTTATGATATTTTATGTCAACAACAGCATTTGCAGCATTCGACTCTTCACCTTTGTTCCTGTCAGATTTGGAAGCAAAGTTTTTGCCTCCTGATTCCGCATCGTTGTGAAACACATAATAATCGGAAACAATATCTTGGTTTTCAAAGTCAAAAAGCAAGGCAGGGTCAATGGCTTTTCCCAAGAACAAACACTCAAAATGCAAATGCGACCCCGTAGAAATGCCCGTGTTTCCACCCAAACCTATCGGTTCTCCTGCTTTTACAGTCTGATTTTCCTCTACAAGCTGCTTGGACAAATGCCCATACACTGTTTCCAAACCGTTATTGTGTCTTATGACAACATAATTGCCATATCCTCCGCGTTCATAGTCCACTATTCTCACTTTTCCCGAGAATGCAGCTTTAATAGTATCACCTATATAAACTTTTATATCAAGTCCTTTATGCACTCTTCTGAAAGCCGGACGATAACCATAGCCGGAAGTTACCTGTCTCGACGGAGTCGGCATGCAAAAATGCCTCATGTCAATGCGGAAAGAATCTGGAACAACAGCACCTTTGTAATTATGTACCGATGAATTATTGAAGTCGGGGTAAAGACCGTTTATTTCTTCGCTACGTTCAGCATTAAGCAAATATTTAAGAGATACGGAATCAGCCGCTTTAACACGGCGATCAACAGGTGCCTGACGCGCTATCAAATCCTGCGCCTGCCCCAACAAGGGTAAAGATGAAAAAATAAATATTCCGAATAAAGACCTTATGCTATATAATAATTTCATTGATTTCGTTGGTCAAGTACGACCTTTTAGTAATTCTTACTTTGCAAATATAATGATTTTGCTTTACATTGAAGCAAAAACTGACAATAAAAGAAGCTTAAAAGCTACAAATTAACTTCTTTTTAAGTAGCATGGCAGGATAGAATGCAATTTCAAACACATATTTTCCGTTTTTAATGCCCATTGTGTATCAACCACTTATCACCATCAAAAATATAAGGCACATATTTTAAAATACAAGGCACTTATTTCAAAATATATGCCTTGTATTTTTTACAAGATGCCTTATGTGTTTCGGAGCATGCACGAGCTTATTCAAAAATCACAAAAAATCCAATATACAAGTGCATTAAAAATTACTCCACAGAAGACCGACCTTTTTGTATTTAAGTTCTCTTTTTCTTTATTCTTTGTTTCACCGTATTATTTTATTTTACGATGTCTGTTCTCTAAAGAAACAATCTTGTAATAAGATTATCGTGATAAAATCAGATATTGTTCTCTGTCTCGTTAATACTTTCCTCTTCCGATTTATCTCGAAAACCTAAATACTTAGCCTCTCCACATACAATATATAAAAACTAACGACGATCCAATCATTTTTTGTACAAGGTTTCACGAGTAAAATATTAAATAAGTTGCAAAAGAGTTTTTCAGCTTGAGCGTTTTATTTTGAAATAACTTTCGTACTTTTGTAAAATAACTAAAGAAAGCAAATAAAACTCTTAATCATTATGAAAGGCGAAGCCTACCCACTAATAAAATTTTTTGACGGTTCTGACAAAAGGTTTATTATTCCATTATATCAACGCAATTACAATTGGAAAGTTGAAAACTGCAATCAGCTATTTCAAGATTTAATGAAACTTCATAACAGTAGCAGAAAAAAGCATTTCTTTGGTAGTATTGTATCCAGCATAAAATCAGGGACAGAAGATCGTTATATTATTGACGGACAACAACGTATTACAACCGTCTCATTAATGCTCATTGCAATGGTAAATGCAAAGAAAAAGAATTTGATAAACGCTACAGACAACAAATTAGCAGAGAAAATTTTTAAGCGTTATCTTGTTGATGAATACCAAACAGACGAAAGAAAAGTAAAATTAAAACCTATAAAAAAAGATATGCAGGCTTTTGATGCAGTGCTATACCAAACAGAAGAAAAATATATCAAAGGCTCAAATGTTACTCGTAATTACGAGTTCTTTTACGATAAAATAACACATTGTGGATTAACTCTTGATGAACTTTTTGAAACAATAAAAAAGCTCGAAGTAATAAATATTCGCCTTGACGAAGACGATGACCCACAGTTGATTTTCGAAAGTCTTAACTCTACAGGTTTAGATCTAAGTGAAGCCGACAAAATCAGAAATTATTTGCTAATGTCGTTGTCTCCAGAGGAACAAGATGACCTTTATACTCATTATTGGAATCCAATTGAAGAATTCACAGAATATGACCCTTCTTTCTTCGTACGTGATTACCTTACTGTAAAGCGAGGTAAAATTGGAAAACTTGACAGAATATATTTTGTTTTTAAGGATTACGCAGAAAATATCGGAATAACCAAAGCGGCATTGCTTGAAGACATGTACTATTACGCCAGCATATACAATAAAATTAAAATTGCACAAATAGGAACAAAGAAGTTAAATCGGAAATTTAATCAATTGCGAACATTAGATCCAACAGTTGCTTATCCTTTTTTTATTGCATTCATCGACTATGCTACACAGAACAATATGTCCGAAGCCGGCATATATAAAGTTTTTGAACTTATAGAATCTTATTGGGCTCGAAGAATCATCTGCAACATACCATCAAACGCTCTTAACAATGTTTTCGCAACACTTCATAGAGATGTTTTACGTTATCTCAATACAACAGAGAATAAAGAAACTTCTGAATATCCAGACATATTGGCATACGTTTTACTAAAAAAAGTTGGTGCTACTATTTTCCCTTCTGACGAAGAAGTAGCTGCAAATTTTGCAACTCGCCAAATATATAAAATGCCAACAAATCAGCGTATGTTTATTTTGGAGCGTATAGAAAACAGAGACAACAATGAAAGCCATGATATTGTTAAGGAATTAACAGAAAAGACTATCACTATTGAACATATTATGCCTCAAACATTATCAGAGAAATGGAAAAAATCATTAGGTGATGATTGGGAACGCATACACCAGCAATACCTGCATACAATGGCCAATCTAACACTGACTGGATACAATTCACAATATAGCAACCTTTCTTTTATAGAGAAAAAGAACATGGAAAAGGGTTTCAAAGATAGTGCTTTCCGCTTAAATGATTTTGTAAAAAATTGCGACCAATGGACGGAAACAGAAATGAAACAACGTCAACAAGATCTTTTGCTTGTGATAAAGAAACTATGGCCAATGCCAACAAGCAATTTTCATGTTACAAAGCAAGAAGCTGAAACAGCATCTCTTGATGACGAAGATTTTGAGTTCACAGGAAAGAAGTTGCAAGCATACACTTTTCTTGGAGTAAGACATACTGTCAGCAATTGGAAAGATATGCTTATTCAAGTGTGCAGGCAAATTTTACTTGAGAAACGCGCTATAATAGAGTGGCTATGTGCTAATGAGAAATGTGGATTCGACACGACCTCTGGATCATATAACCATGAACTCGCCACAAATATATACGTATGGACATCAAACAGCACTGCTTCAAAAATCGATATACTTCGCGGTTTGTTTTCAGAATGTAACATACCTGCTTCTGAATTGAATTTTGAATTTCGCTCTGAACAAGACGAAGACAGCATCGAATAAAAAATAGGCGTAATGGAGTCTTTTTATATGTTATCCATTACGCCGTTTTCTCTTATCACTCACAAAATTAAAATTTGCAAGCACTGCTTATTTATTTTTCGCGCCTCACTTTATGTAAACACAAACTGCACTAACAACATATAAACTGCCGTACCACCAAAAATGGACAGCATCATTTGACGCTTCCAACAATGTAGCACGACTGTAATTACAACTCCTACTGCTTCAGGCAAACCATGATTTCCTGTAGCAAAATCAACGTCTTTAAGACAATAGACTACAAGCATGCCGAACACAGCAGGAGGAAGAACTGTGGACAGATATTTTATGTAACGCGGTGTTTGTTTTCCCCGAAACAGAAGAAAATGGAAGAAAGCGCGTGAGAGCCGTTCCTACAGTTAGTGTGGCAATAGTTAGAATCTGTTGCGTGAGGGTCATTGGCATTCTTTCCTTATTTCAAGTTTGCTCCTCAAGCTCATAAACATCAACAACAGGAAAGCCATGGAAGGCACAACAAAATTGTTGCTACCGAAAATTACAAGACATATAGCCGAAATCACAATACCCATAATGGACGCTGCGTGCCGTTTTTCTTTCATCCATTGCTCCATAAAAATAACTACGAACATGGCAGTCATTACAAAGTCAAGTCCTTTTGTACTAAACGACACCCACGTTCCGAAAATACCACCCAATGCTGCTCCGGTAACCCAATAAGTATAATCAAGCACAGTTACCCAAAGCATAAACCACCCGTGGTCCACACCTTGGGACCACGGGCGGTATAATTCACAGAGAAAGTTTCGTCACACATGCCATAGATTAGAGGAAATTTCTTCCATCCCATTCCTTTGAACCTATCAAGCATGGAAATTCCATAGAACAAATGACGGGCACATATAAACAAAGCTATTACAAAAGACTGCACCAAATTGAAAGGACTCAGCAGCAGCTTTACAGCCACAAACTCTACCGACCCGCTGAAGATTGTCATTGCCATGAGCATGGGCCAATAAAAAGAGAACCCGGATTTGTTCATCAGCAATCCGTAGGCAATTCCCATGAACCAAAATCCCGCGAATATGGGAACGGTGTGAGGGAATGCCGCACGGAGAGCCGTTTTCCTTGCTTTTTGCATTGTATAGCTCTTTAGCTACTTATGCTTTCAGCTTACTTTGTTGAGTTTTTTTAGAATGGAGAATATGAACAAAGCTGCCAACAAGCATATCACCATGAGAGTTCCCCATACAAAGGGAAGGGGAAGATTCCACATGTGCCCGGGTATTGAAACCAATTTGTTTCCTATTGCAGTGGCAACAAACCATCCGCCCATCATCATTCCTTTATATTTACTTGGAGCGACCTTGCTAACAAAAGAAATACCTATAGGCGACAACAACAACTCTGCAAAAGTCAAAATGAGATACGTGCTAACCAAGAGGTTGGGGTTCATGTCTGCCACATGATTAGGATGATCAGAGACTGGAAGCCCTATACTGAAGATTGTCATTATTAAATATGCCACAGCTGCCACAAGCATGCCAAGACCTATCTTAACAGGAGCTTTCGGTTCCTTGCCTTTTTTTGCAAGCCACCCGAACAATGCAATGCTGACGGGAGTCAATGCAACAACAAAGCAAGGATTGAATTGCTGGAATATAGGAGCGTCAATCGTTACGGTATCGCCACCGTGCTTCATATATTCTACAACAAGAATAACAGCAGGCACGACAATAAGCAATATATTCTTTAATTTGGATTTAAGAGATGCGTTTTTGGTTGTAATAAGTCCGCAAACTCCGAACACAATAAAGATACACCATACAAGATTCATTACACTGAATTCCATTCCTGTTACGCCAGTGGCTTGACGAGATGTAAATTCATCGGCAAACCATGTCAGAGTAAGTCCGTTTTGATGGAATGCCATCCAGAAGAATATTACAACCGCAAAGACGAGACCCAAACATATTATACGTTCTTTCGTCTCGGCTGGACTCATTTCTTCAACTTCTTCTTTCTTTTTCGTTGCATCCTTACTATCGGAAACAAGTACCTGCTTATAGGTGCTGCGACCTAAGAAATAAATAAGCATACTGACAATGACAGAAACACAAGCCACAGCAAATGCGAAATGATATGAATCGCCCTTTGAAAAACCAAGCGAATCTTGTGCCCAAGCCATTACAGACGTTGCTGCAGTAGGAGCGAACAATGCGCCGATGTTTATAGCCATGTAGAAAAGCGAGAAACCGGAATCGCGTTGTCCTGCATATCTCGGATCGCTATACAAATCGCCAATCATTACTTGAAGGTTTCCTTTGAAAAACCCTGTGCCAAGACCTACCAATAATAAAGCAGCCCCCATGGCAGCAATTGCAGTTGTCCCGCTTCCGAGAGGTATGGAAAGAAACAGATAGCCCAAGAACATTATAAAAATGCCAATGACCACCATTTTGTTATAGCCCCACTTGTCAGCTGCCATGCCGCCAATCAGAGGAAGGAAATACACTGCGGTAAGAAACCATGTATAGATTTCAGAAGCCGTTCCCGCACTAAATCCAAAATTTTCGCCAAGAAACAAAGCAAATACGGCAAGCATTGTGTAATATCCGAAACGCTCCCCGGTATTAGCCAAAGATAAGATCCAAAGACCTTTTGGTTGGTTTTCAAACATATTCTATCTATTTTTAATTAGTATTTTTATTCCATTATCAAATCACAAAAGTCAGCTTTTGTTTCGTTTGCCAAATCTTTAGGAGACAATTTCACTTGCATTCCTCTTATTCCTGCACTAACATATATTTGTTCAAAATTCTTGGCAGACTCATCTATATACGTAGGAAACTGTTTCTTCATCCCTATTGGAGAACAGCCACCACGGATATATCCCGTTGTTGGTAAAAGTTCCTTTAGCGGAAGCGTGGCGCATTTCTTATTTCTGCTTACACTCGCTGCTTTTTTCAAATCTATCTCAGCATCTCCGGGAACAACACAAACGAATTTGCCCGTCTTATCTCCGTGCATTACTATTGTTTTGAACACTTGCTTTATATTCTCTCCAAGTTGTTCAGCTATATGTGCAGCTCCCAAATCAGATTCATCAACAACGTACTCTACTAATTCGTAATTTACTTTGCTGATATCAAGTAAACGGGCTACATTCGTTTTTTTTATTTCTTTCTTCTTGCTCATAGCTATTTCCTTTCTAATTCTTCTGCAAGATATTTTGCTGTATATCCAACACCTTTGGCAACTATTTCTTCAGGAGTTCCCACTGAAACAACGGTTCCGCCATTTATACCTCCTTCAAGTCCCATATCAATAATATAGTCCGCCTGCTTCACAACATCCAAGTTATGTTCTATAACTACTACCGTGTTTCCTTTTCCTACAAGACGATTCAAAACAGACAACAGCACACGAATATCCTCAAAATGAAGTCCCGTGGTTGGTTCGTCAAGAATATAAAGTGTCTTGCCTGTATCACGCTTTGAAAGTTCTGAAGCAAGTTTCACCCTTTGGCTCTCGCCTCCAGAAAGAGTTGTTGAAGACTGCCCGAGTTTTATATATCCCATTCCAACTTCCTTCAAAGTTTTTATTTTGTTGAGAATAGAAGGAATATTCTCAAAGAAATCCACAGCTTGGTTTATTGTCATGTCCAAAACATCGGAAATACTTTTTCCTCTGAAACGAACTTCAAGAGTTTCACGATTATATCTCTTTCCATGACACTCTTCACACGGAACAAAAACCGAAGGCATGAAGTTCATTTCAATGGTTTTATATCCGTTCCCTTTACAAGCTTCACAACGACCGCCACTGACATTAAAAGAAAACCTTCCAGCTCCGTAACCTCGAATTTTTGCTTCGGGCAAAGAGGCAAACAAATTGCGAATATCTGAAAACACACCACAATAAGTGGCAGGATTAGATCTCGGAGTACGTCCTACCGGACTTTGGTCAACGTTTACAACCTTATTAATATTCTCAACGCCCAAAATTTCTTTATACGGCATGGGTTCGCGCAAAGAGCCATAGAATTTCTTGGAAAGAATTGGAAGAAGAGTATCGTTTATAAGCGTGGATTTGCCGCTACCCGAAACGCCGGTAACACAAACCAACATTCCCAAAGGAATCTCCACGTCTATATTTTTCAGGTTATTTCCCGAAGCTCCTACAATTTTAATGGTCTTGTCTTTTTCTATTTTTCTGCGAACTTGTGGTATTTCTATTGCTTGATCCCCCTTTAGATACTGTGCTGTAAGAGTTTCACTCTGCAACATTTGTTTTACCGTTCCTTGAAAGACTACTTCTCCCCCAAAACGACCGGCTTTTGGTCCTAAATCCACAACATAATCCGCAGAAAGCATCATCTTGCGGTCATGTTCTACAACGATAACGGTATTGCCCATGTCGCGTAACTTCTTTAGGGATTTTATCAAGCGAACATTATCACGCTCATGCAAACCAATACTCGGTTCATCAAGTATATAAAGGACATTCACAAGCCCGGAACCTATCTGAGTGGCAAGGCGAATACGTTGTCCCTCTCCCCCGGAAAGTGTATTAGAAGCACGAGACAAAGAAAGGTAATCAAGACCTACGTCAAGCAAGAACTCCAAACGCTTCCTTATTTCCTTTATTATTTCATGCCCAATTACTTTCTGTCTTTCAGAAAGATTTTCCTCCACAGTTGACATCCATTTCGCGAGTTCCTTTATATCCATAGAAGAAAGCTCGTGGATATTCTTCCCATTTATTTTATAACATAATGCCTCTTTATTCAAACGGGACCCATGACATACGGGGCAAACTTTTTTTGTGGCGAATTGTTCTACCCACTTACGCGCCGAAGCAGAATCTTCTCTTTGCGCAGTTTGTTCCATATATCTAGCCAAACCTTCGAAATCAGTATAGAAATCGTTGGTGGTGTGAATCTTCTCTGCGGGGATTCTCAACTGTTCATTTGAACCGTTAAGAATTTCATCAATGGCTTCCTCTGGAATATCTTCTACAGGAGTATTCAAATCACAATCGTATTTCTGAAGCAATGCCTCGATTTTCATAAATACGAGAGTATTATGAGCCTTTCCAAGAGGTTTTATCGCTCCTTCTTTTATTGTTTGCTTACGATTGGGAATTATCTTATCTATATCTATAGAGCTTACATAACCAATACCTTTACACTTTGGGCATGCTCCTATTGAAGTATTAAAAGAAAAATTGTTTGGAGCAGGGTCTCGGTAAGATATTCCTGAAGTTGGGCACATAAGACGACGGGAATAATGCTTAATCGTAGAATCCGTTACGTCTTGAACCAAGACAATTCCATTACCTCGTTCAAGAGCAATGTTCACACTCTTCTTAAGTCGCTCGATATCCTTGTCTTTGACTACTAACTTATCTATAACAAGTTCTATATCATGATTCTTGTATCTGTCAAGTTTCAGTCCTTTGGTTATTTCGCAAATCTCACCGTCTATTCTTACATTCAGGAATCCCCGTCTTCGCTCCGTTTCGAAAAGTTCTTTATAATGTCCTTTCCTGTTCCTTACAAGCGGTGCCAAAAGATATATTTTGTGTTCGTTGTAGTCCTTTAATATCAGCGAGAGTAATTGATCGCTTGTATATCTGACCATCTTCTCTCCCGTAACATAAGAATAAGCCTCGCCTACCCGAGCCATCAACAATCGAAGATAATCATATATTTCTGTAGTAGTTCCGACTGTTGAACGAGGATTTCGGTTGGTGGTTTTCTGCTCTATACTTATAACTGGACTTAATCCGGTAATTTTATCCATGTCGGGACGTTCAAGATGATCCATGAAATTTCTTGCATAAGCAGAAAAAGTTTCTATGTATCTTCTTTGCCCTTCTGCATATATTGTATCGAAAGCCAGGGAGCTCTTTCCACTACCGCTCAATCCTGTAATTACCGTAAGACTGTTCCGAGGGATGACAACGTCTATATTTTTCAGATTGTTTACACGTGCACCAAGAACAATTATCTTGTCTTGCGCATTATCTTCCGAAACTATTTTACTGATTGTTTCCCGAGTCTGAGGATTCATATCCACGCAATAAATTTACATCTCTTCTTAGATTATAATTACGCCCATCTGCACCACGAGCTTTTATAATCACATAATACACACCGTCCTTTGCATCATGTCCGTTAACGGTTCCGTCCCATCCTCCATTTATATCTGTCCAATCAAATATTTTTTTACCCCAACGGTTAAATATATAACCATGAAAACTTACTATACTTTGATGTCCTTCTTTAACCTTAAATACATCGTTTTGACCATCTCCATTAGGAGAAAAGGCATTTGGTATTTCAAGCTTAGAAGTACTTATGCTTATAGTAAACGGAGATTCTTGCAAATACTCTACAGTATCTTCCCCATTAACAAAACTGATACACAATTGTACGGTAAAAGACCCACTCTCATTAAAAGTATATTCTGTATTTGCATCGTATCTTACGAGAAACGGAGTTTCGGAATTTTCGCTATTAAAGAAACGCCATTCATATATAGGAGTATACCCCCCGTAATCACTCGCATTTGAATTGAAAGTTGCTTTCACAGGAGCAGAACCTTCATAACTGTCTGTTACTTGCATACTATCATTTGCAAATATTGTCATAGAAGGCGATGCATTCGGAATCTCGTCATCTCCGTAAGCAAAAACTACGACATTAACCATTAAAGCTATCAGCAAATAGATTTTCAATTTCATCGCAAACGGTTTCTTATTCGGTTATTTACGTGCGAAGTTACAATTTATATCGCAAACTTCGGCATTTTTTGTACTTTTGTAACGTAAAACTACGACTGATTATGCGTACATACATCATAAAACACATATTGCCTTTGTTGACATTAGTATTTACTCTTGCAACAAACGGATATGCACAATCCATAGAATCCACTCATACTGTAAAGCCGGGAGAAACTCTTTATGCCATTTCGAAGATGTACGGAGTTACAATAAACAGCATTAAAGACAGCAACCCCGACATTTCCGAATCTCTCAAGGCTGGAACTAAATTGACAATACCGACTTCCGGTAATAATAGCATTTACTATACAATACAACCCAAAGAAACTCTATATTCCATATCAAAGAAATATAACATAGACTCAAAACTAATTACGAGTGCCAATCCGGGACTAAGCGAAACAAACTTCAGAATAGGAACAACCATAAAAATACCCATATCAAGATTCGTAGAAACTAAAGTAGATACCACGACTCGCAAACCTGCGGGTATTGCAGGGAGTAACTGTCGCGAAATATACAAAACCGGGAAAAACGAAACTCTTGAAACTATTGCCGACAAATATAAAGTCAGCATAAATGAGCTTATAACGGCAAATCCAGAATTAAAGAACAAGGTTGACAAGAAATTAAGCAAGGGAACTTTCTTGTGTATCCCTTTTTCCCTTCCTCAAACGCAAAACAACGAGAATATCCAAAACAAAGTACAGCAAAGCACCAAGGAATCGGTTCTTAAAAAGAAAAATGATTTCAACATTGTTTTGCTCATGCCTTTTTTCACAGATCAAAACAAATCTGTTGAGTTTTATCGCGGTTTCCTTTACGCCATTAATGAACTAAAGAAACACGGAATATCTTTTGGAATTGAAGCATATAATGCAGGACAATCCGTTACCGATATAAACAAAATAATGTCCAAAGAATCAATAGCCCAAGCCGATTTAATAATTTCGTGTGGAAGCGAAGCGGTGTCAAACATTATTTCTGATTATTGCGAACAGCACAAAATCAAGATGCTCTTACCATTCAGCAATGCTTTCGATGCGGTTTACGACAATCCATACGTGATTCTTTCCAACATGCCGCAGTCATACGAAAACGCGGCTTACACAAATTATTTCTTAACGTCTTTGCCGGCTAACGCTAATGTTGTATTCTTTGAATGTGTAAAGCAAAGCGATTTGTCCAAATCTATATTAAGAGAACTGTACTCGCGTAACATACAATATAATATAGTCGGAGCTTCTTCAAGCATCGCTGATTTTCAATCTGCATTCAAGAATGATGTCCCCAACGTGATTTTTATTTCTTCGCCATTAAAAGCCGACTACGAGGCAATGCGGAGAATGCTTGAAAAATGCTCCACACAACTAAACAATAAGAACTTTTCTATTTTTGGATATGACACATGGAAAGACTTTGACACTCCTACGCGAAACACATTCTTTAATTACGGTGTTACAATTTGTACTTCGCAATTCATAAATGTATATGCCAAAGACTACTCCGCCTCACGACTATTTTATATTGACACATTCAAGAAAACGCCTTCGGTTTATACGCAACGGAATTTCTATACCGGATATGACTGTGCAAACACTCTTTTCGGCACAAACGAAAGTTCTCTCTCCAAACCTTTTGCTTTCAAAAGGGTAAATACTTGGGGAGGCATGATAAACAACGGCATAAGAATAGTAACTTTCACGAAAAAAAACACTACGGTTATAAGCGATTATGAAAATTAGAATAGCCATAATAACTGTGTTATCTATGTTATTGTTCACCCTTGATGCAAAATCTCAAATAGGTGAACGTCGTAATGAAATTCGTTTCGGCGTAACTTCCGGTGTAAACATTAACTCCATTGACTTTGATCCTACAATAAAGCAAGGAAAACTTATAGGATATACGGGCGGTATCGCCATGAAATATACTTGTGAAAAATATTTCAACACCGTTTGTGCACTGCAAGTAGAACTGAACTACGCGCGCCTTGGTTGGAAAGAAGACATTCTGAATTCTGCCGGCGAGAAACTTAGCGATACATATCAGCGCAACATGAATTACATTCAACTTCCCATGTTTGCCAATCTTGGATGGGGAAGAGAAGAAAAAGGATTTATGTTTTATATTTTGGCAGGTCCGCAAGTAGGATATTGTTTCGGGGACAAATCTATAAAAAGTTCCACATGGACTCTCAATCCTTCAGGAAATCCCGACCGCCCCAACAATATGTACGCACAATATGATTTGAAAATAGCGCACAAATTAGATTATGGAATAACCGCAGGTGTGGGTCTGGAATTAAACACTTCAAAATTGGGACATTTTACATTGGAAGGCAGATATTATTACGGTCTTGGCGATGTGTTCGGGAACTCTAAAAAAGACGTTTTCTCCCGTTCTGCCAACAGTAGCATAGTTGTAAAAATGGGATATTACATAACGGTAATGAAGAATTAGTGTTCAAGCACATTTCCACAGCTATAAACCACAAAGCATTTTGTTATTATGAACGATAAAAGAAGAAACAAATACAAACCGCCAAGAATAAATGTGATTCGCTGCAGTAATTTTATGATGAATCTCACAACAACTTCGGCAAACAAAACAGATTCTTCAAAAGAAATGGAGTCCCGTAAATTTGAAAATTCCTGCAACGAACACTTCGATGATGCTTTATGGGGAGATGACGGACAATAGTAATAAAATTAGTCGTCATCGAACATTCCCTTAAACCACTTTAATTCTTCATAGGTTTGATTTATATCCGAATAATCTATGTCGAAATTCTTGTTCACTTCTCGCGGATTATCCATTGTGGAATGCGCAAAAAGCCAATCGTAAGTTTTTTGCAAATAGAACAAACGGGCAAAAATACCGTGCGAACCTTTCTCCAACCAATCGAAGCGCAAAAGTTTGTCTTTTCCGGAATCTTGCAAATAGCTTACTATTTTCTTCGACTGACTTATGTTTACGGCTCTATCTGCCGTTCCGTGCATAATCCATAAAGGAACATTGCCCAATCCATCAAGATTATTCAAAGAACAACCGCCGCACAAAGCCATCGCTGCCGCCACTTTTTGAGGATATGTTCCCACAAAATCAAGTGTACCGTACCCGCCCAAACTCATTCCTATTACATATACACGTGTTGTGTCTACGCGATAATTTTCTTTCATCCATTCCAACAGACTGTTTATCTTTTCCGGTTTCCATGCTCCACCGGAATTTTGCGGAGCCAAAACCAAAGCAGGAATAATCTTTCCTTTTTCTATTGCATCAAGCACCCCGTATCTTTTTACCCTGTTGATGTCTCTGCCGCAAAGACTTGCACCGTGAAGAAATATTATCAGCGGCATTTTGTGGTCGTCAGTCTCATAATCCCCTGGAGTATATACCCAAAAATTATAGTTGTCGGCAACCGCACCACTCTTGTCATAAAATTCTCCTTTGGGTATAGACTGCGAATGTGCGGAAAGAACGGGAAGCAACACGCCCAGCAACAGCAAGAATAGCTTTCTCATTAGAACTAATTATTTGACTAACACTTCACAAAGCTTACGTTGTAAAACTCTTGCGTCAAGTACGGACATTTCACTGTCCATTATGGCAAATGCAAGCATATGTCCGTTTGCGCCTTTACAATATCCTGCAAGCGAACTGATTCCGTACGGATGAGACAACGTTCCTGTTTTAGCTCTTATCTTGCCTCTCGTTTTTTGTCCCGTCATTTCGCGCGCCAAAGTCCCGTCCACTCCCGACACCGACAGTTGTTCGTGCAAAATCTTATATATGGAAGAATCGTTATAGCCGAAACGCAACACAGAAGTAAGCGCAACCGGAGTAAGACGATTGTGTGTACACAAACCGCAACCATCGTGAATGGTCAGCGATGAGTCTTTCTGTATGAGCGTTTGGGACAAAAATTTACGAAGATACGCAACACCGGCATCTACAGGTGAAACATTCGGATTTTCATGGTTGCCTATGGAATATAATAAAGCCGTTGCCTGCGTGTTCGAACTGTTTTTCCACATACGTTTTATCACGTCCTCTATGGAACGCTGATAACTGTATATGCATTTCGAACCTTGCGGCACACGTCCCATTACCACCTGGCTATCTGCCAAAACAATGCCCTGACCCCGCATTGCCGTCTTGAGATTCTTAACGACGACATTGCCACCTTTGTAAAAAAGCCCGTACTTTGAGAAAGACAAATCCCAAGGATACCAATGTTGCTCACTCTTTACTGGATCTTTTATGGTAAGATCTACAATGAAACGTCCGGCAATCTTTTTTATTCCCTTCTGCTTTATTGCCTTGAAAAACGCAGCCAGCTCTGGAGCATTCAACTGTGGGTCCAATCCTCCCTTAAACGACACATCGCCCATAAGAACACCGTCCTTCACTTTGCCACGGGTATATACGGATGTTTTATATTTATATTTCGTACCCAACAAATGAAGTCCCGCCACCCCTGTCAATAATTTCATGCACGAAGCGGTAGGCAACGACTCCTTTTCGTTACATCCGTAAACGCTTTTGGCAGCTGTCAAATCATAGACATGGAAAGCAAATTTACCCTTCACCCTCGGCTTGGCGGCAAACTCCGCAAGCCGTTTACTTAAATCATTATCTATGGGTATATTTGTGGGCTGTTCTTTAAGAACTTTCGCTGTTTTTTCTTTCTCTTTGGAACATGCCGATAAAAACAGAACCAAAAGTACAAGAACCAACCAATTTTTATGTTTGAGCATGGAACATTCTATATTTTATTACACACGCGAAATTACTCAATAAAAATATAACACACCCTTTAAGAGTTTTGAAATCTTACGTAGTTCACAGATAAAAAATTTCAAAAATCCACCCGTGTTTTATTTCGGTCGTAAAATTCCGCGCGATTCAAAAGCATTAAAATACCCTTTCAAAAACCTCTGTTTTGTCATACGGGGAAAAACATAAGGCATGTAGCAAAAAACACAAGCCATATATTTTAAAATACAAGGCACTTATTTTAAAATAAGTGCCTTGTATTTTTCGCCAAAAACAGCATTTGATTTTCAACAACTTACAAAGGCGTATTTTTTGCCGGTTTTGTTTGGATTTTCAAGGCGAAAAACAGCCTTCTAAACCTTTGTACACTTTACATTTTATAATGTATAAACAGCATTTAAGCTATTCAGATTCCATTTCACGGACGTTTTTCCTCTATTTATGCGTTTAACCGGCACATATGCAAACTTTATACCAATAAAAACCGTATATTTGCCACAGATTAAACGAACAAATCATAAAAAAGACATGAAAGTTCACGAATACCAAGCAAAGTTATTGTTCAAGGATTATGGTCTTCCTGTTGTTGACCAAAACATATTGTGCCGCACGGTAGAAGAAGCCGTGGAAGCCTATAAAAAGATAGGCGACAAGTATGTTGTGGTAAAAGCACAGGTTCACACAGGCGGTCGCGGCAAAGCCGGAGGCGTAAAACTTGCCTCGAGCGAAGAAGAAGTAAGGAAACATGCAAGCGCAATTTTGGGCATGGACATAAAAGGATATACTGTTGACAGAGTATTAATAACTCAGGCAGTTGACATTGCCGCAGAATACTACGTTAGTATAATTGTTGACCGCAAAACAAAGTGTCCTATATATATGTTGAGCCGCGCAGGAGGCATGGACATTGAACAAGTGGCACGCGAAACTCCCGAAAAGATAACGAAAATAACCATTGACCCGTTGATAGGCGTTTCCGACTACAAAGCACGCCAGGCGGCATACGCTTTGTTTGACGATAAGGAAATAGTAAAGCAGGCTGTGCCAATCATGAAGAATCTCTATCGTCTGTTCAAGGAAAAGGATGCTTCGCTCGTTGAGATAAATCCGCTTGTGTTGACAAAAAGCGGAGAATTGAAGGCTATTGACGCAAAAATGACCTTTGACAACAACGCGCTTTTCCGTCATCCCGACATTTTGAAGTTTAACGAACCGACCGAAGAGGAAAAAGTTGAACAGGAGGCTAAATCCAAAGGCTTCAGCTATGTAAATCTCGGTGGCGAAATAGGCTGTATGGTTAACGGCGCAGGACTTGCCATGGCTACTATGGATATGATTAAACTCTACGGCGGAAGTCCCGCAAACTTCCTCGATATTGGCGGAAGCTCCAACCCTGAAAAAATTGTGGAAGCCATGAAACTGCTGCTTTCCGACAAGCATGTGCGTGTTGTTCTCATAAACATTTTTGGCGGCATCACTCGTTGCGACGATGTTGCCAAAGGTCTTCTCGAAGCATTCGCTACACTTAAAACCGACATGCCTATTGTCATACGCCTCACCGGAACTAACGAGAAAGAAGGTCGCGAACTGTTGAAAGGATCACAGTTCACCGTGGCAACAACCATGGGAGACGCGGGCAAAAAAGCCGTTGAACTTGCCGCAAAAGTGGCAAAATAAATTTTCATCAAAATTCCAAATTCAAAGAAACATGAGTGTTTTAATAGATAAGAATTCTAAAGTATTGGTTCAAGGCGTTACGGGGCGCGATGGCAGTTTCCACGCATTGAAAATGAGGAGTTACGGAACCAACATAGTAGGTGGCACATCTCCAGGCAAAGGCGGACAAAACGTGGAGGGTATTCCAGTGTTCAACACCGTGGCAGAAGCTGTGGAAAAAACCGGTGCCGACACATCAATCATATTTGTTCCCGCGCCTTTTGCCAAAGATGCCATGTTTGAAGCCGCTGACGCAGGAATAAAACTGATTGTATGCATCACCGAAGGCGTTCCCGTCATGGATGCAGTGGCTGCGCAACATTACATTAAGCTTAAAGGTGCCCGCCTTGTGGGTCCTAACTGTCCCGGACTTATTTCTCCAGACAAGAGCATGGTAGGTATTTTGCCCACTAACATTTTCAAGAAAGGCGGAACGGGAGTAATCAGCCGCAGCGGCACTCTTACATATGAAATTGTTGACAGTCTAACAAAAAGCGGCTTTGGCGAAAGCACCGCCATCGGAGTTGGCGGAGACCCCGTGGTAGGTCTTTATTTTGAAGACATGTTGCAGTTATTCCAAGACGACCCTGAAACCGACAGCATTGTGCTTGTTGGCGAAATAGGAGGAGATGCCGAAGAACGTGCGGCAGATTTCATCAAGAAAAACATCACCAAACCCGTCGTGGCATTCATTTCCGGCAGACAAGCTCCCAAAGGAAAACAAATGGGGCACGCAGGAGCAATCATAACAACAGGTTCGGGAACGGCAGCAGAGAAAATCGCAGCTTTCGAAGCTGTCGGTGTGCCCGTGGCAAAAGAAACGAGCGAGATTCCTACCCTTCTCAAGCAACTTATGAACAAGTAATTTTTCAATAATACTTCAGTAAACAATGGCACATCGGCAACGGTGTGCCATTGTTGTTTTTATATTTAATGAAAAGTCTGACAAACGCAAATTTTATTCTATTCCTTCTTACCATGAAGATGAAATTTTCTTTTCCCGATCTGTTTTTGAAACAACATAAAACGGCTTTTCTCTTACATATTACATTATGTTAAAAAACACAAGGCACTTATTTCAAAACATAAGGCACATATTTTAAAATAAATGCCTTGTATTTTCGAACAAAAGCCTTGTAATTTTTTGAATAAGTATATCTTTGAATAACAACAACTTGTAAAAGCAATAAAATAAAGCACGAACCAAGCGTTATTTACCCGAAAAATCAATGCTTTTAACGTTTTTGTAACACTTTTATAATTCAAAGAAAACAAGTACCGGATAATTTTGCACAAAAAGAATGACTAAAAAAGCAAAAAATAGCAGATTTGAGCTTTTGTTTTGAGTTTCAAGTGGTTGTGGCAGTCGTTGGCTTTTTGTGGCATTCGTGAGGAAATGCGAAAATGGCGGATTTGAGAAGTAGAAACGCTTTCAAGTCATTACCTCAAAGAAACGCTCTAATAAGCATTTTTAACGGCTTCGGTTTTTACTTCTCAATTCTGCACAGGTTGTGAATTTGCCATGCAACTCTCATGATTTAATTTTGCACAGAACAAAAAGCAAGGAATTATGAGAAGTACATTCAAGACAGTCTTCTATGTAAACGGAAGCAAGGAGAGAAACGGAATTGTCCCTATCATGGGACGTGTGACAATCAACGGAACTATCGCACAGTTCAGTTGCAAGCTGAGCGTGACCAAGGCGATATGGGATGCCAAGGGCAACAGAGCCAAAGGCAGAAGCAAGGAAGCCAATGAGGTGAACTTTGCGCTTGATAACATCAAGGCTCAAATCGCTAAGCATTACCAACGGCTTTCCGACCGTGAGGCGTTCGTTACCGCTGAAATGGTGAGAAACGCATATCAAGGCATAGGTACGGAGTATGAGACATTACTCAGAGCTTTTGACAAGGAGAACGCAGCCTTTGCCCAACGCGTGGGAAAAGACCGAGCTGTCCGAACCTACCGCAAGTATCTGACGGTAAGAAAGTACGTTGCCGAGTTCATCAAATTTCAGTACAAGCGCAGCGATATGTCCATGAATGAGCTTACCGAGGAGTTCATCCGTGATTTTTGTCTGTATTTGAAGAATGTCATTGGACTCACGCAATCTACCATTTGGATATACTCCATACCATTGAAGCATATCGTCACGGCAGCACACTACAACGGCAAGATACAGAGAAATCCGTTTGCCATGTACCACGTTGACCCAGACTACAAGGAGCGTGAGTTCTTGACAGAGGAAGAATTGGACATATTTGCAGGAATAGAGTTGGAAAATCCCAACTTTGCTTTTGCGAGAGACTTGTTTATGTTTGGTTGTTGGACAGGTATCTCTTTCGTTGACATCAAGAATCTTACAGAGGACAATGTTGCCATTATAAGTGGGTCTCCATGGATAGTTTCTCAGCGTCAAAAGACAGGCGTACCATTCAAAATTAAACTGATAGATGCAGCCATACAGATAATTGAACGTTACAAGCCATTGAGAAAAGATATGCACTTGTTTAATATTGGCTCACTTGACATGGTAAACAAGCGTATAAAGAAAGTGGCAAAAATGTGTGGCATCAAGAAGCGAATTTCATTTCATGTAAGCCGGCATTCGTTCGCAGTTTTGGCTTTAAACTACGGTATGCCGATAGAGAGTGTAAGCAAGATACTGGGACATACGGACATCGCCACAACACAAATTTACGCAAAGGTGACAAGTACTAAATTGGAGCATGACATATCAGCTTTTGAAAGTCGAATCAAGGGGCATATGCCGACAATGGGGGGAATGGCATGAAAAGGACTGTAATCACCGTGGACGGAAATGGAATGTTATCCATTCCGTCCAACTTGCAAGACTTGTGGATGAGTGAGGGTGAATTGGTTGATATGCTTCATGTCACCGCCATGAAACTCCATGCTGTGATAAGGTCAATATACAAGGATGGTTTATTGACGGTGTCGGAAGTCCAACAGAAACAGGAAACTTCCAATGGCATTTGGCAAACGTTGTATGGCTTTCCGATGATTGTTGCCCTTTGCTTCCGTATAAACTCATACGGGGCAGCTCGGTTTCGTGCCACCATCTTCAAGAGATTGTACGGGGCAAAAGAGAAAAGTAGTGTCATTATCCTACAACTCAATAGAAGAACAACCGCCTTTAGTTGAATGTCCTCTTGCTTGTTTGTTGGCTTGGCGCTGTCGTACTGTCGTGAATAAGTACTGAAGCATAAGCATGACATTCTTACTTGTAGGGGGATGAGTTCTGTTCATAAAAATGACGGACAAAACACCCCTTATTTTTGTTGAATTGTTGAATATGATGAAAGAAGTATTGAACATCAGGTATTTACGGCTCAACATATTCTCAACAAATCTCTCAACAAAAGAAAGATAATGTTGAAAAGAGAAAACCATGAACACCATTCCTTTCTTTCTTTTTTGCCCAGTAATATGTTGTGTAGAGCTATTTGTTGAGAGTTTGTTGAGGGTATAAGTGGTTGGTTCTCATAAAGATAACACCTATCTTCAACAATTCAACGTTTTACATGCCCTCACTTGGTACGCTGTAAAATGTGCTTGTGGATTAATTGGCAACCGCTCTATTCTCCGAAATGGTTGCAGCAACGTTCCTTGGAGGCTTTGCGCCTCCAGCCACTTGGGCGAACCTCCGCAGTGTTTTAGCATGGCATTAGATTTATGCAGACTATACCGAGGACACACAGCACACATAACACACTCGGCATAGTTCACAAAGGAAATCAACAACACACAACTGAAACACTTGGCAAGTTTCACACTGAAAATATCACCTTTTCCTTTGCAAACTCCATGTACAAAGTAGCTTGTGTCTGTGACCTTGTTCTTTCAATGTGGCAGCTTTGATGTTTGGCGCAAATTGAGAGAATTAAAGTCTGCAACCTTGGGCATGGAAAGCCGAAAGGCAAATATCTCGTCTTTTGTTCTTAGAGGAGGGAGCGAGGTTATGTTTTGGAAACCCCAAAACTCCTCGCTCCACCATGAGGGCGGAGAAATTTTGCTCCCGATGGTCGCAGAAAGTGAGTGTACCAACTGTAAGCAGTATATCGAATGGCAAACATACGGAAACAAGACTATTCTTTGCGGAAATGCTACATTAAGACAAAGAATGCTTCCTTTTTATTTTCATCAATATCTGCCTTTTTGCGGAAGCTAATCCTGGGGATAGGGTCTCTTGTTCCAACATGTCCAATGCCATCTTTAACTCGCTGAGAAGTTTGGGATAATACTTCATTTGCCCATAAGCAAGCTTCATGCAATAGGCTCGTATAGCATAGGGTTGAGCGCAAGCGGTAATCTTGCTTACACAGAAGTCTATGAAATCCGAGCGGAGGAATTCTTCTTCAAACGGTTGGCGTAAGAGAAGATTGAGCATTAGACGGCGTTTCCCAACATGCTCTTCCTTCATCACTCGGTCAATCAGCTCGTCATGTTTGCAATAAAGCCACTCATTATTGGCTAAGTCGAAATTTGATAGAACATGCAGTGCATTGAATGCTACTCGGTTGTCCTCATCGAAAGTGAGCCGATAGAGTTCTTCCTTTCGGTGATTGTTCTCTTCGCCTTGGGTGAGAAAGCATAGCTCATGGATGTTATCCATGCTAATTCTACCAATTAGTTTTTGTTTCATATCATGCGGCTTAGTGTCCCATTCTTGATGTATCAACTGCTTTTACTTTTTTTTCTTTATAGCCACCGAACTTATAAATAACAGCAAAAGTAGCAGTAGCCCAATTGTTGTTAATTTTCATACGGTAATCTTGATTACCTTGTACGGAACGAGTGTCTGCCTTGTTGTTGAAGATGTTGCTGCCATTTATGCGCAATCCCCATTTCCCATCATGTGAAGTCCATTGTAACTTGGCATTCATTCTAAAGATAGGACTTACATCATAAACACCTTGTATTACTTTTGACTGAAAGAAAGGGTTGAGTATAAGGCGTAAGTCTTGTGTGCTGCAAAGTTTTATAGATGCAGTACCTCCAAGTGCTGCCGTCAGCTTCTTGCGGTTGAATGGCAAATCGAAGAAATGGTCACTTTTGGCATGTTTATAGATTCCTACAGCAAACACATTACCGTTGAGCCATTTGCCAGCACTGAATATCGCAGAGACTTGCAATCCAAAGCTATTCTCATAGTTGAAGTTGGTTTCCTTCAATATTACCGCCATACGGTCTGTTGGTTGGTACGGTAACTGCACAGAATAATCAGGTTTCAGACTTGCAAAAGCCATCAGCGTATAACGTCTTTTAATCTGCCACATAAGGTTGACATTGTAATAAGAGTATGGTTTCAAATCAGGATTGCCATGTATCTCGGTATATGCCGATGAGTAAAATACACTGCTCATTGTTGACCAATAGCTCGGAAATTCAGAATTGGAACTGAATGACAAGTTGAGTAAATGGTTCTCGTTGATATTCCACAGGGCATTGAGTGACGGATATATGCGCCATTTGTCCCATATCGGTGAATGGTATTGTTCGGCTGCTGCGGATACTTCAAGACTAATTGCCTTGTTTATCTGTTTGCTGAAACCTGCGTATATATTCCAAATACGTTCGTTGATGTCCACACTGCTTGTTGCATTAGGCAGAATGTTACCCTCTTTGTCGATGGTGTTCTGATAACTCTTGTTGCTTGTGAATTGTCCCTTTACACCATACGACAATCCCCAACCATGTGTAAAAGAATGGTTTTGGTCGGCTGCGAACATCCATTTGCTGATAGTCTGTTCACTGCCACTTGTAAGGTTGCGTTCCGTTTCTGTCGTATTTTCATCTGCATACATCGTACCGTCAAGTTTTTGTTGTTGAGGGGTACGATAGTTAGTGTACGAACCACTAATGTTAAGTCCAAAAGGAAGTGAGTAGTTTACATCAACATTGTGCAGATACACATGAGTGTCGTAATGCATTCCGCTTACACTTGAACCTGTAGTGTGATTGTTGGAGCAAGACTTTTGCCATTTTCCCGTATAGGCAATGTCAAGTCGATGGTTCTTGCTAAATGCATAATTCATACCAAGTCGGTAGTCATGAGCAATACCAAATGATTTCTGCCACGTTTCATCGTTGTAGTGAATACGCCCGTTATCCAATGGATGGTTGGCTATGCGTGAAGATTCACCATATGAATTGCCGTCAATAAATTGATATTGTGCATCCATTCCAAATTTGCCCCTCTGCATGGAAAGATAGAAATCTCCAAACTCTCTGGAATATTTGTTTTGCTGTAATCCTCCATTTATCTGTCCCGACAACTGATTTTTCCCTGCATAATCTTTCGTGACGATATTTATAGCCATGCCACGAACATGATAACGTGCAGGAGCAGCAAGCATCACCTCTGCTTTAGCCAACTGTGCAGCAGGCATCGCTTTCAATCTGTCTGCAAGCTGTTCTTGCGTTAAAGTGGTCGCCTGTCCGTTGATGATAAGCGTCACCTCGTTGCCGGAAAACTTGATGCCACCATCAGTATCACTAACACCAGGAATACGTGTAAGAGCCTCATAGGCATTGTCGGCAGGTAGTTGCTTCATGAGTAACGGCATGTTATAGGATAACATACCTCGCTCAGCCTTGACGATAGGGCGCGAACCTTTGACCATTATTTCGGGAAGGTTGTGCATCATGTTCTCCATTGTGAGCGAATCATTCTGCGTCTGAGTTTGAGCTTTCACGTTAGCAACTGAAAGCAGAAATAATCCTAAAAGGAATACTTTATTGTCCATATTTTACCTTTCTAATCTACATTCTCTTTAGTACGAAAAAAAATCCATAAACGAGAACGTTTTGCTTTGTATTGTAGGAATGAGGACGACATTTAACATTTCTCTTACTTTTAATGCCGTATATGAAATTTATCTATGCTGCATAGACAATGTGTTGCTACATTTGGAATAAGCACACTTCCAACCCAAAATTAATAATCTATAAAAACAAAGCAAAAAGTGTCGTTTTTCAGATTTTAGGTTTAACTTTGCATCCGAAAAGAGTTGTTTGGCAAGCAAGGCAAACTTATGTAGAATGTAGAAGTTAAAACTATTGCCAAGTCATTACCTCTATTGAGGAAAGACACTCATAAATCGCTCATTTTAAGCTATTCAGAAGATTTTAGCAGAATTTTGACGAAAAATCGTATGGCAAATCAAAAATAGAATAAAAAAAATATGTATTTTCGTGATTAAACAATCAAAAACAATTAGTATTTTTACCACCACAAAACAAGCCATAGAAAACAACAACTCAAAAATTTTTAATATATGAGAAAAACATTATTCACAATCACAGCTTCACTTTTAGGCTTGGCTTCTGCGTCTGCACAAGACGTGTACGTTTACAAAGCCGGAGTTCCTAATGCCTTGTGTGGAGTAACCAATGTACAACGCATTGAGTTTAAAGAAAACGCCCTATCGTTTGTTCCTAAAAACGAAAGTGAGTCAAAGAAAATCAACTTGGCTGATATTGATTATCTGCTTTTCTATAACAAAGAGATAGTCAATTCCATACGCAACGCCTCAAACTCGAAAGAAATAAATATTTCGTTTGATGGAGAAAGCGTTTCTGTGGAAAGTTCAAATGCTCTTTCAAGCATTGAAGTTTACACAACGGACGGCGTTAAATATGTTTCATCATCGCCCAAGTCCAAGCACGCAAAACTTTCAACAGTTTCGTTTCCTGCAGGCGTTTATATAGTGAAAGCCGTTGCAGGAAAAGAAGTAACAGCAACCGAAATCGTTAAAAAGTAAAAGCCATGAACATAATAAAAAAAGCATTTTGGGGAATTTTATGCGCATCGGCATTCTGCGTGGGAGCGCAGGCACAAAGCCCCACAAAGCATATATATTTGTATAAAAACGGTACAGTGGTATTTAGAGCAAACGCCGAAGATGTGGATAGCGTAGCTCTTGAAGAAAACAAGACTGTTATCGGTTTTTATAAGCACGGTAACAACCAAGCAGTCTATAAAGCTCCCTACTCCGACATAGACAGTCTTTCATATACGGCTCCCCAAGCACAAGCAGACTTGCTTGACATAAAATTTGACGAGATGGGAAGCTGCTGGGACAATTCTCCTCTCGGACTTTTGGTAGTTCCTACAAATAACAACGGAACTGCGGAAGTTGACTACAATAAAACTTACGAAACATGGGAGAGCCATTTCTACGGAAATTCTTGGGCAGGTAGTCCGAAAAACACATGTTTCAAAGTAGATTATTCACAAAACGATTACTTCAAGGAAAAACTTTCCGACGGTCATACATTGGAATGCCTTTTCAAGGTTGATTACGACGGAACTATTGCCGACAGTGAAGCGAAATTCTTTGCTGCTCACGAAGGTGGCGGTACAGGCTTCCTTATTTGCACCAAAAACAGAGGCAAAAACGGTGGAAACGAAATTACTTTCCTTCCCAACGTAACCAAAAACGGTAACAGCAACTGGATTTGGGGAACGAGCGGAATTGTTCCTCAACCCGGAAGATATTATCACATAGTTGGTGTTTGGAATAAAGAAGAAGGTAAGGCATATATATATGTTGACGGACAACTTATGAATGTTGTTGCCGCAGAAGGCGAACTTCGTCTTCCGCCTTCCGAAGCCGCTCAATGGTTTGGTGTAGGTTGCGATGCAAACACCAGCAATGGTGCACAATGCGCCGACAGTCATATTGTTTTAGCCCGCGTTTACGACAAAGCGTTATCGCAAAGCGAAGTTGACGGACTATGGAACGAAGTGGCAGAAAAGGCTAAAGTTCCAGTAGCAGACCTTCTTGACGTGCAGTTTACCAAAGAAGGCGGTGCCGTTGATATTTCTCCGATGCAGAACGAGGTACAGGTAATCTCGCCTAACAATAAGATTGAAACTTATTACAATAAGTATTACGACACTTACGCAGCTAAGATAAACAACAAATGGTCGGGCGGAACCGGTGATACGAAAACTTATTGCAAGGTTGACTTTGAAAACAATCAGAAGTTCCGCGACGCACTTGCCGACGGACATACTATAGAAACAGTTTGGAAAGCCACATATCAAGACCCGATTCCTAATTCGGAAGCCAAATGGTTTTCTGCAATGCAGGGAGGCGGCACAGGTTTCCTCATTTGTACTCAAAACAGAGGCTTGAATGGTGGAAACGAACTGACTTTCCTTCCAAATGTTTCCCAAGATGGCAGAAGCAATTGGATTTGGGCTACGAGCGGCGTGGTTCCTGAAGCAGAAAAATACTATAATATTGTAGGCGTTTGGAATAAAGAAGAAGGTAAAGCCTATGTCTATGTGAACGGAGAGCTTAAAAACACCGTAGATGCCAAAGGAGATCTTCGCTTTGCAAGTTCCGGTGCAAACTGGTGGGGCATTGGCTGCGATGCTAATCCCAACGGCGGAGAACAAGGTGGTAACTGGGAAATAGTAAATGCCAGAGTTTACGATAATCCTCTTACCGAACACGAAGTTGCAAATCTTTGGAACAAAATAGCTTCTGCTACAAAATTGGCAGACGATTCAGTTGCAGCACACAAAGTAAATCCTGAAGACACCGTTAAAGTTCCTGCTCCAAAAGCAGACTTGATGGACATTGAATTCGGTCCCAACGGCGAAGTAAAAGACCTTGCAATGCCCGACCACAATCCCACATGGATTATAAACGGACAGGCTTGGAACGGTGAAGCAGGCGAAAACGCACCTGTTACATACTTCAACACAGAATACAACAGATATGTTGCACGCTTCGACAACTCATACGGAGCAAAACCAAACGAGTATATTTTGGGTTACGACTATGAAAATGACCAAGCATTCAAAGATTCCATTGCCGATGGTCATACACTCGAGCTTCTTGTTATGCAAGACAACGGAAACGATGTCGTTAATAGAGAAATCAAACCGTTCAGTTCACATGAAGGTGGCGGAACCGGAATCATGATTGAGACCAAAGGCGATTGGACATTCCTTCCCCACACCGGCGCATACCGTTGGGCAACGAGTGGCGTACAACCTAAACAGAAACAATATTATCATGTTGTAGGTGTTTACAATAAAGAAGATCAAAAAGCCTACGTATATGTTGACGGTGTTCTGCGTGGCACAGCCGATGCACCGGGTAATTTCCAATTTGCAAGAAGTGGTTGCATGAGAATGATTATTGGTGGCGACCCGGATATGAGTGATTACAAAGCAAGCCATGGTTGGAAGGGCGATATTGTATTCGCCAAGGCATACAGTGCTCCTCTTACAACCGCACAGGTAAAAGCCCTCTACTCCGAAGTGGAACAGTCTAAAGCAGATGCCCCGCAGTTCATAAGCGATTGCAGTTATTACGACAACCTTACATGCAAAGAAGGCGGTAATGCCATTATCGCCATAAACGGTAAGGGTTTCAAAGAAGGCGATAAAGTTGCTCTTTACTCAAGTAAAGATTCAGAAACTGCCACAAAGTATGACGTAACGATAACCACCGACGGTGCAAATGTTACAATACCTACTCAGGACATTACAAGCGGTAAACGTTATCACCTTTACCTCACACGCGACGGCAAAGAGCAGACTCTCGGTGTCATTAAGTTCTATGTAACCGATGAACTCCCTCAAGGCAGCAAGGTAATTGCTCATCGCGGTCATTGGAACGTGGCTGGAGCTTCACAAAACTCTCGTGCATCTCTCAAAAACGCCATAGATTTGAAATGCTATGGTTCAGAAACAGACGTATGGCTCACCACCGACGGAAAGCTCATGGTTAACCACGACGCGTCATATAATGGCGTAACAATTAAAAATGCAACTTCTGCACAATGCAAGAACCTCAAGCTCTCAAATGGCGAAAACATGCCGGAACTCACAGACTTCCTTGCAATGATTGCAGCCGAAGATTGGAAAAATGATACTACAAAACTTATCATCGAGATAAAAGATCACGGAAACGACGAACTTAATACTCTGGCTGCCCAAGCTTGTGTAAGCGCAGTCTATGAAGCAGACGTTGCAGACCGTGTGGAATATATTTCTTTCAGTATCACAGCATGCAAAGCTTTGCACGAGGCCGACACCGAAGCAAAAGTAGCATATCTTAGCGGAGACAAAACTCCCGATGAGCTGTCTGGCATGGGCTTGACCGGACTTGATTACACTCTTGACAGATATACAAGCAATCCTACATGGATTAAGGAAGCACGCGATTTGGAAATGACAACAAACGTGTGGACCATTGACGGAACGGATGACATTGTCAAGAGCAACAATCTGGGCATAGATTTCATTACAACCAACAACCCGGTTGAAGCATTGAAGATTCAGAAGATTTATCAGGAAATGAATCGATAAAGAATCTGATAATCATATTACACAAAGAGGATGAAAAATTTCATCCTCTTTGTTTTTTCTGCAAGTCCCCCATTTCTGCCAAAACTACCACATGGAAACATCGTCAATTTTGATTTCACATAACAGCAAAAGCATCCCGAAAAAAACACATGGCTTGTTGTAAAAAATACAAGCCATATATTTTAAAATACAAGGCACTTATTTTAAAATAAGTGCCTTGTATTTTTCGCAAAAAATCACGCCTGATTTTCAACGACTTGCAAAGGGTGAAAAATATGCCGTTTTCCGCCGCTATTTCCGGGTCTTTTTATAAATGTATCACGCAAAAACAAGTTTCCGAAGCAAACACTTATTGCTTCGGAAACTTATTTATATATATTATTAAATTATAGCAGGAATACAAGGCTTATGCCTCTTTTTTCGCGGTTCAAACCATTACAAGTCTGCTTCGATATTTTCCAAATCCTTGCGGAACGATTTATCAGTGCTTATACGATGCTCCACAACTGAACAAGAATGAAGAACAGTGGAATGGTCGCGTTTCCCAATAACACTTCCTATTCGCGAATACGATATTCCGGTGTGCTTTTGCACAAGATACATAGCCACTTGTCTGGCTTGCGTGATGCGTTGTTTGCGAGAGACAGAACAAATTTCCTTTGTGCTGACTTCGTAAAACTTTCCAACCTTGTCCAAAATGCTTTCCACCGTGATATTCTTGTCTTTCTGCTTTACGGAACGCGCCACAACTCGTCTGGTAAGCTCCATATCAACATCGGAATCATAAACCACAGAATATGCAAGTATTGCATTTACAACACCTTCAAGATCACGAATATTCTCCGAGGCATTGGCTGAAATATATTCCACAACTTCTTTGGGGAAACTCAAGCCATTGCTTTTTATTTTGCTCAAGAGTATTTTCTTTGCCAGTTTAGCATCGGGTTTGGGCAGTTCTGTAACCAATCCCCACTTGAACCTGGTGAGCAGTCTCTCTTCCACTCCATCCAATTCCACCGGTGGGCGGTCGCTTGTCATTATAAGTTGGTGATGAGTCTGCTGCAAGTGATTGAAAATATGGAAAAATGCTTCCTGCGTAGCTTTCTTGGTTTCTCCGGCAAGCTCCTGTATGTCATCAATAATCAAAACGTCAATGCCCTGATAGAAATTGATGAAATCGTTTCGTTTGTTTTGACGCGAGGCATCGCCATATTGCACCATGAAAAGGTGTGCCGACACGTACAAAACTCGTGTGGAAGGATTCTGGCTCTTTATACGATTACCTATAGCATTTACAAGATGGGTCTTTCCCACACCCGATTTTCCGAATATAAAGAAAGGATTGAAAGTCATCTGTCCTGGATTATCGGCTATGGACATGCCTATGCTTCGCGCCAGTTTGTTTGATGAGCCTTCTATAAAATTATCAAATGTATAATCGGGATTCAAACGAGAATCCAACTGCGGCGAAGAGTTACTAACAATGCCGTCAATTAATTTTGGGCTCTTGTTACCGTTATACTCTGCCTCTGCCCTTTCTTTAGTAGAAGATACCGTCTTTTCAATATATCCGTCTCCTGAATCGACAACAACATTATAAACAATGCCTATACCGTTGCCAAATTCATGCTGTATGGCAGAACGGAGAATCTTTATGTAATGCTCTTCTATATATTCGCAAAAGAAATTGGTAGGTACTCGAAGCACCGCCTGCTTGTTCTTGATGCCCTCAAAAACAATAGGACCAAACCATGTAGAGAAAGGTTTTTCCCCTACATTATTACAGATGAATTCAAGACATCTGTTCCACTTTTCTTTATTATCAAGCATCACAATTCATTCAATTTTACACAGACACAAGACATCAGGTTAACCCCAATCGTGTATTTCGGATTGTAAACAACAAAACAATTATATGTTATGCGGTTTTGTATGCGGTTTACATACACCCTTTTTCCTACAGAAAGAGACCTTTTTCAAATGTCTATGCAAAGATGAGAAAAAAAAACGTTGTGGGCAATGCTGTAATAGAATTTGCTGTTACTAAAAAACATAACACGCTTATAATATATTATTTACAAAAAGGCATAACAACGGAATGCTCCCTATGTCAAAGCAAATAAAACAAACGATTTTACAACTTCTACAGCTTCATAAAGGTTCACAAAAAATTTTCGATCGTATTTGGCAACTCCTTTTTTTAGACATACTTAAAAGCAGAATTAAGTAGATTCGTATTTTTCTTGTTATTCTTGGTAATTTTTATAATGATTACAAATTTCAAAACAAGTATATAATTCCCGAAGTTCATAACAAAAAGTTCTAAGTGCTTTGTTCTACGACCTGAAAGGCATAACTTTGCATGCGGATGTTTATACAAAACACGGATATTGTAGGATAAAACGCCGACAAATACTATTTGTTCCAAAAGGCGTACACTTTTATTGTGCGAATACAGGCATGTACTCGCAAAGCTACTTTATACTCAACAAATTATCCTTCAATAATGAAAGAAAATACAATAGAAGATTTTAATTTCAAACTAATTTGCGAATATTTCTCCTTAATACCGAGACAAGGACCGGGGAACGAACAGACAACATTAAAGGCGTTGTCATTCATAAATGATAACTTCGACGAAACATCTCGCATCATAGACATTGGCTGCGGAACAGGAATGCAAACCATTACACTTGCTCAAAATATTAATGGAAATATTGAAGCTATAGATTTGTTTCCCCGTTTCATAGAAATGCTAAACAAACGCTTAGAACAAATGAATCTGCAAAACAGATGTAAAGCAATTGTTGGAGATATGACCAAATTGCAAATACAAGAAGAATCCGCAGATCTAATTTGGAGTGAAGGCGCAATATATAATATAGGTTTCAAAAAAGGTTTGCATAAGTGGCGCAGATTTCTGAAGCGAGGAGGATATATTGCAGTTTCCGAAGTAATATGGTTCACCGAGCAAAGACAAAAAGAGGTTGAAGATTTTTGGAAAGTGTACTCCGAAATTGATACAATGGGCAACAAGATAAAGCAAATGGAGAACGAGGGTTACGAAACAGTCGCTGTTTTTCGCATTCCCGACTGTTGCTGGACTACATCTTTCTATGCTCCTCAGAAGAAAGCTCGCGAAATAATCATGCGAAAATATCCTCAGAACGAATGTGTTCAAAATCTTGTGAATTGCATGAAACACGAAGAGGAAATCTTCAATCGTTATCACAAATACTATGGTTATGCTTTCTTTATAGGAAGAAAACTATAATCCTCGCGGGCTTTTACGCCCATTAATTAAAGAAGTTGACCTTTCTTACGGCAAAAATTTGCTCGGCAAAGGTCAACTTCTTTTTTTGATCAAATTATTTCAAAACCAAAACTCTTGTTCATCAATTCCAATGCAGGACTTTCTGTCAAAAGTCTCTTAAATTCTTCCACAGGATCTACTGTCTCATCATAAGTTTCGTCTGCTTTGAAATCTATTTCAGGTTTCAGATAGCCGATATTATTACACAAATATTGCAACAAGCCGGAAGATATTTCCTGCATGAATTTAACGACTTGCTGATTCTCGCAAACAACTTCTATAACACCGTCCTCTTTATATTTTGGTTTCATTGCTCTCATACGCGCAGCCACATCATTATAAAAATCAGGGAGCGTGTCGGCATAAGCGAGCCATTCTTTCAAAAGTTTTCCCTCATCGCGCGAATCAAAAACTATTTTCTTTCCAATTGGTTCTTCTTGCTCTATAACAGGTCTCGCTTCTTCTTTAATCTCTGTCGGTTTGTTTCCTATTCCACCCTTTATATAAGAAATGGAAGTTATATTCAATTTCGACGCAGAAGCATTTGCCTTGTTCTCTTCCTTTATATTTTCCTGTCGGTGCGGCTCCTCTTTGCTTGGATTTGCCGTACCTTCGGAATTATTCCCACTGTTTGAAACTTTATAAGACGCAGAATTATCCGCAACCTTTTCTGATTGTGTCGCAGGTTTCGAGAAAATCGGTTTTAGCTGCGATTTTTTCTTTTTCGCATGATGATCGGAGTCATCATCTGCCTGAACTGCCTCAATAAGCGTGATTTCTACAAGAAGTTGTTTATTGCGGCTGTTACGATAGTTCAAACTACAATCGTTGCAAAGCCTCATTACCTTATAAAGTTGCTTGGCACTGCACTTTTGAGCTTGCGCACGATATTGTTCCGCCGTTTGTTTCGAAACTTGAAGCAAAGGCATAGTTCTTTCATCGGAAGCCAACATCAAATTACGAGTATGCCTACCAAGACCATCTATAAAATCACGTCCGTCAAAGCCACGCGAAGAAATTTCATTGAAGTCTATTAGCACCTGAGGTATATTTCTTGCTATTATACTGTCATATATTTTGAAATATGCCGAATAGTCCAGCATATTCATATTCTTTATAACCTGACCATAAGAGATATTTCCATTAGTAAAGACTGCCTGCTGATCGAATAAAGACAAAGCGTCTCTCATACCGCCGTCTGCTTTTTCAGCAATAACTCGCAGAGCGTCCTCTTCGTATGTTATTCCTTCCTTTTTGGCTATCTTTTCCAACTGATAAAGAATATCCTCTACTTCAATCCGCTTGAAATCATATATCTGGCAGCGGCTTAAAATCGTAGGAATAATTTTTTGTTTTTCAGTTGTCGCCAAAATAAAAATAGCATACGAAGGCGGTTCTTCCAAAGTTTTCAGAAAGGCATTGAATGCGCCGGAAGAGAGCATATGAACCTCGTCTATGATAAAAACCTTATAGCGTCCCATTTGAGGAGGTATCTGAACCTGATCAATTAGGTTTCTTATATTGTCAACAGAGTTATTTGACGCTGCATCTATCTCGTGAACATTCAAACTCCTCCCTTCGTTAAAGGAAATACAACTATCGCAAGTATTGCAAGCCTCGCCGTTTGAATCAAGATGTTCGCAATTTATTGTTTTTGCGAATATACGGGCACATGTGGTCTTACCTACGCCTCGCGGACCGCAGAAAAGATAAGAATGCGCGAGTTTTCCGCTTCTTATTGCTCCTATAAGAGTTGTGGTAAGAGCTTTCTGCCCCACTACATCATCAAAACATTGCGGACGATACTTTATTGCTGATACTACGTAATCGCTCATATTTTTCTTTTTATTATTTCAGTTCTCAAAATGCGCCGGCTATTTTTGCTTCCAAGTCAGCTTGTGATGTGCATAACACATCACGCGGTTTGCTTCCCACTTGCGGTCCTACTATTCCGGCTTTTTCCAACTGGTCCATTATCCTGCCGGCACGGTTATATCCAATGGAGAATTTGCGCTGTATGAAAGACGTTGAGCCGACACCCGATTCCACTACGGCATTTGCAGCATCCGTAAAAAGCGGATCTATATGAACCGGCTCATCACTCGTAAAACCGGAACCGAATGAACTTCCTTCGGGCAATGGCACTTCAGGAAGTTCGAAGGGAGCAGGATAGCCCTGCTGTGCCGCAATATAATTTGTAATGTCCTCCACTTCGGGCGTATCAACAAAGGCACACTGCACGCGAACCGGCTCTCCACCCGTGTGGAATAGCATATCGCCTCGACCAATCAGCCTGTTTGCACCCGTACGGTCTATAATTGTTCGCGAATCCACCGCTTGCGCCACCTTGAATGCGATACGTGCAGGAAAATTCGCCTTGATTGTTCCCGTTATTATGTTTGCCGTAGGTCTTTGGGTGGCAATTATCATATGTATTCCCACAGCACGAGCCAACTGTGCTATACGCGCAATAGGAGTTTCCACATTCTTGCCCGCAGTCATAATCAAATCGGCAAATTCATCAACTATTACCACTATATAAGGCAAGAACCTGTGCCCTTTCTCGGGATTCAGTTTTCTTTCACAGAAACGCTTGTTATATTCTTTTATATTGCGCACTCTTGCCTTTTTCAAAAGCAAATAACGAGTGTCCATTTCCTTGCACAAACTGTTAAGGGCATAGACCACTCTGTCAACATCCGTGATGACTACCTCGTCATTATTGTCAGGAACCTTGGCAAGAAAATGATTTTCCAATGTAGAATAAATGCTAAGCTCCACTTTCTTGGGATCTACGAGAACCAGCTTCAGTTCTGCCGGATGTTTTGTATAAAGAAGCGAAGTAATTATGGCATTTAGTCCCACGGATTTACCTTGCCCCGTTGCTCCCGCCACAAGAAGGTGAGGCATTTTGGCAAGGTCGAACATGAAAGGTTCGTTGGTTATCGTTTTTCCTATCACAACTGGGAGTTCGGCTTTGAAATTGCGGAATTTTTCGGTATTTACCACACTTTCCATTGACACGGTTTGAGGTTTTTTGTTCGGAACCTCAATACCCACAGTTGTCTTACCCGGTATCGGTGCAATAATACGTATTCCAAGCGCACCGAGAGAACGTGCTATGTCTTCTTCCAATGTTCTGATTTTGGCAATCCTTACTCCCGATGCAGGGGTTACTTCATATAATGTTACCGTTGGTCCTACGGTGGCCGTTATCTCGGTTATTTCCACACCAAAGGTTGAAAGTGTGTTGCGTATGAGTTCTTCGTTTGCCAATTTCTCCGACTCCGAAACCGAAAAGCCTCCGTTATCGTAGTGTTTCAATAAATTTAGCGGAGGAAACTTGTAATGTTCCAAATCCTTTCGCGGGTCATACAAATCCTGCGAATCTTCGACGGTTACAACATTGTTTCCCCCCGGTTCTTCCTCCTCATGGTTTTCTTGCAGCTCCTCTTCTGCAATTTCTTCTGGCTCGGCGGTAGAAACATTATCCTCCGGGGCTGCTTCTTTTGCGGTCTCAATCTTTTCCACAACCTCAGGTTCGTTCACCTGTTCGTTTTCTTCCACTGTTTCATTTTCTTTTTCCACATCATCCACGTTCTTGCGGAATTTCAATTTGCCAAACGATTTTTTAATCAGTCTTACGGTCTCGTCCGAAAGGTAAATAAAATAAATTATAGCCGTTACGAATATAGTGAGAAACGTTCCGGGTTTTCCTATCTTCAGAATCAATGCATCGCAAATAAATTGTCCGTGTTTTCCACCAGGCAAAAAGAACAAACTGTTTAATAAATTGTCCGGGATGAAGAACTGAATTGCCACAGAAAACCATATCATCAAAAAAGCGAAGTTTGCAAACCATTTCCACAGCCTCACTTTTCCCACTTTCATCAATTTCAGAGATACCATTAAAAAGAAAATGGGAATCAGAATTGAAGAAACGCCAAAGCATTTGTTTATGAAATAGTCCGAAAGCGTTGCTCCAAACATTCCACCCCAATTTCCTGCGTCTCTGGCAGTTTCACTCGTACTTTCTATAAGACTTTGGTCCATAGGACCCGTAAAATAAAACGACACAAAAGATATAATTGTGTAAAGAGAGAACAGCAGAACCACAAGTCCCACTACAAACCGTAAATTTTCGCTACTCAACAATTCCTTACCTTCGCGAATTGCTTCTTTTGCCGCAATATCAGAGGTAGCCTTCTTGGATGTTTTCTTTTTTGATGCCATAAACCATTTATCAGAAACGCAAAGTTAATGAAATTTACAATGCTTCTTAAATAATGCACCATACTTTTTTGCCGGACCACAGGAAGCAACGCTCCGTTACTGCGCTTTTTTCTCCCCGACTTCGCACAAAAACATGTTTATTTCCGGTTGCATAAAATTGCATATGCACACACGCAAAAAAACATAAGGCACTTCGTGAAAAATACAAGGCACATATTTGAAAATATAAGGCACTTGTTTCAAAATATATGGCTTGTATTTTTAGTCTTTCTAAATATTTGACAAACAACATCCTATAAAAGTGCATAAAAGTTGTTTTATACACATATTTACCCACCGGCTTCAAACACACAAACATAATGCCGGTCAATAACGAACCAATACCTATATATTATATAAGGGCTATATCAAGCCAAGTCCGGTTAAGTCTAAAAAAATACAGTTGGATAAAGCCTCACATAGAACTTCCGCACCGTTTTAACAGCCGCGAATCGCTATTTTCTTTGTAAAAAATCAAAAAATCGCTCGAAAAACCATCTTATAACAAATAAAACCATTACCTTTGCAAATAATTAAACTCACAAGCCTGTGAGTTCTTATAAAAATCAGATTACTATATTTCAAAATCAGGTTGGGCTGAAAAACTCTGCCAACATAACAAACCCACATTCAAAAAATGCCAAATTACAGTAAAGATGAGCTCATGCAAAAGAGCGAATCAGAAGTTCGCGAAATAGCAGACGAACTGAACATCAAGCATAAAAGTTCTGACAATCAAGAGGAAATAGTTTATAAAATTCTTGATGAGCAAGCAGTAATAAACGCTGCACAAAAACCGGCACCAAGAAAACGTACCCGCATTGTTAAGAAAGAAATAGATCATGTTTATTCTGCTTCTCAAGACAAAAGTGAGAAGTTGGACAAAAAAGAGCCTGTAAAAGTTCAAGAGTCTGTAGCAGAAGACAAAAACACCGCAGCAACGACAACCGCAAGTTCCCCGGAAGAGGAAGCCGTTCCTGCCAAAGCGGCAAAGAGAACCACGGGCAGAAAGACTGTAAAAGAAACGGAAGTCAAGAACAATGGAGCGGAAAGCACCGAAGAAAAAGAAACCGAAGCGATTACCGCAGAAACAAGCACGGCAGCAGAAAACAAGCCGTCTATTTTTGACATGGTCACAGACTACGATATAATTCGTAAAGACCTGTCCGGCACACAAAAAGAGGAAGAAACTCCTGCCGTAAAGGAAGAAACCGAAGAGGAAAAGAAAGATACAGAGACAAAAGAAGCTGAAGAACAAGAACCCAAAGCAGCCGGCGTTACAACTTCACCCGATGCTAATACGGATTTCATTACAATTGTTGATATTCCTATATTAGATGAATACAAACTCGGAGGTAACGATGTAAATCCTAACGAAGTTCACAGTTACAACAGCACACCTTATTCCGACGAGAGTTTCATAGAGGAAGAAATAGCTACCGGTCGTCTTGGCGGCAGTCAGAGAAGAGAAATTCCTTCTCCCGCTCCGCAGGCACCGCGCTATAATTTCGACCAGATTCTTGAGGGAAGCGGTTGTTTGGAGATAATGCCCGAAGGATTCGGATTCCTTCGTTCTTCCGACTACAATTATTTGGCTTCTCCCGATGACATATATGTTTCAGGACAACAAATAAAAGCATACGGTCTGAAAACAGGAGATGTTGTTGAAGGTTCGGTTAGAATTCCACACGAAGGCGAAAAATTCTTCGCACTTCAGAAAGCAACAAAAATCAACGGCATTAATCCCGAAATAGTAAGAGATAGAGTTCCTTTCGAACATCTTACTCCGTTGTTCCCTAACGAGAAGTTTACTCTTTGCTCCGGAAATTACGACAATATTTCCGCACGTATCGTTGACTTGTTCACCCCTATCGGAAAAGGTCAGCGCGCTCTTATAGTGGCACAACCCAAGACGGGTAAGACAATGTTGCTTAAAGACATTGCCAATTCCATAGCCAAGAATCATCCCGACACATATCTTATGATGCTTCTCATAGACGAACGCCCTGAAGAGGTAACCGATATGGCACGCACCGTAAATGCAGAAGTAATAGCATCCACATTTGATGAACCTGCAACCCACCACGTAAAAATAGCAGGGCTTGTTATTGAAAAAGCCAAACGTATGGTGGAATGTGGGCACGACGTGGTGATTTTCCTTGATTCCATAACGAGACTTGCGAGAGCTTACAATACGGTTTCGCCCGCAAGTGGTAAAGTTCTTACCGGTGGTGTTGATGCCAATGCGCTGCAAAAACCCAAACGTTTCTTTGGTGCGGCAAGAAATATCGAAGGCGGCGGTTCGCTGACCATTATTGCCACCGCGTTGATTGACACAGGAAGCAAAATGGATGAAGTTATATTCGAAGAATTCAAAGGAACCGGTAACATGGAATTGCAACTTGACCGTACTTTGAGCAACAAGCGCATCTTCCCGGCAGTTAACATTGTTGCCTCGAGTACACGTAGAGACGATTTGCTGCAAGACAAGCAAACACTTGACAGAATGTGGATTTTACGCAAATATATTGCAGACATGAACTCTCTGGAAGCCATCAATTTCGTAAAAGACAGACTTGAAAATACTCGTACAAACGAAGAATTCCTTTTATCAATGAATTCCTGACAAAAGAAAACGATAATATATAAAAAGGCGGAGCTTGTATAATCAAGTTCCGCCTTTTATTTGGAATGTTATCGGCTTTTACTTTTTCTTGGGTATGTTTTTGAGAATTTCAAGAAGGAAATCCCAAACTTTTTCTACCGTCGGTATAAGCAATTTCTCTTCCGGCGAGTGAACGCCGCGAAGTGTGGGACCAAAAGAAACCATATCCATGTGCGGGTATCTCTCACTAAACAATCCGCATTCCAAACCTGCGTGTATGGCAAGGACTTTCGGTTCTTTATTGAAGAGACGTTTGTACGAATCAACCGCAAGTTTTAATAATTCACTATCGGGATTTAATTTCCAACCAGGGTATCCGTCAGTAGTAAACACTTCTGCCCCACCCAATTCGAAAGCTGCGGCAACAGTTGCGCTCATATTCTTGCGCGCACTACCAATATTTGAACGCTGCGAAGTAACAATTTCTATTTCATTGCCATTCTTATGAATACTTGCAAGATTTGACGACGTTTCAACCAGCCAATCTATATCCTGAGACATGGCAAAAACACCATTGTCTACAGCCTGCAAAGAAGCAATTATCTTCTTGGCGCACTCTTTCTCTATTACATCTGCGGCATCTGCACTCTCCACATAGAACTTCAAAGACTTCTCCGTTACAGAATACTCCTCCTCTATTTCGGAAACATATACATTTGCGTCAATGCGAATATTTTCCTTGTCTTTCATGGGCACAGCACAAACTGCCCAACCATCACGAGGAATAGCATTATGGAGACCTCCGCTTTGAATATCGGAAATGCGCAGATCAAACTTCTTCATTTCATTATAAAGGAAGCGAACGAGCAGTTTATTTGCATTTGCACGTTTCTTTTCTATATCATCTCCGGAATGTCCTCCCGTGAGTCCGCTAATACCAACCTTGAAGAAATAATAATCTTTGGGGGCTTCTTCCATATTAAAATGGAAAACGGCTTTAGTACTTGCACCACCGGCACAACTAATAAAAATTTCGCCCTCGTCTTCGCTGTCAAGATTCAAAAGATATTTGCCTGTCATAAAACCGGATTTCATGCCACTTGCACCGGTAAGTTGTGTTTCCTCATCACGAGTAAAAACACATTCCAAAGGTCCGTGTTCTATGCTATCATCTTTCAAAACAGCAAGTTCCATAGCAACTCCAATGCCATCATCTGCACCAAGAGTTGTACCTTTTGCCTTTAGCCATTCACCATCTACTTCTGTATTTATGGGATCGTTCATAAAATCGAACTCGATATTCGAATCCTTTTCACAAACCATGTCCATGTGACTCTGAATTACGGTTGTTTCTCTGTCTTCATAGCCTTTGGTAGCAGGCTTACGAATTATAACATTGCCTACTTCGTCAACTTTTGTTTCCAAACCGAGTTTCTCGCCATAGTTTTTCAGAAACTCAATCATCTTTTCTTCTTTCTTTGAAGGACGCGGAATCTTATTTATTTCTGCAAAACAGGCAAACACTTCCGCCGGCTCCATTTTTACTTTTGTCATAATGTCAGTATTTTTTCTTTTGATAAAACTTTGTCATCTTAATATAATCAAAAAAGTTATATCAGTCTAATAATCAGCATAGTTGTTTCGACTGTTTTATTTATGGTAACGATTTAGCGAAAGTCAGACTACTTCTACCTGCTTTACTTTGCATAATGGTTCAAACAACTCTTGCGCTTGCAAAGATATGGTATTTATTTGATAACGCCAAATATTTTAGTAGCCATGTTCGCTACAACCATAAAATATCTTGTATATCAGAAGAAATAGAGAATGTTTAAAAGTGGACATTCTCTATTGCTATTTCTATTTCACCAAAGTCAATCATCGCATTAAAAAGACTTACCTTGTTGGCATTTCGCAAATCTTCCAATGTAATATCTGCTTTTTGTATCATTCCCTTGTCCAATAGTGCGGCTCTTTTTGTGCCTGGCAATAAGGGATGTCTGGGAGTCACCCAATGTTTGCCATCAAATATGGCAAGGTTCGTGAATGAGGTATCCGTTAAAAGTCCATGTTTGACGATGATGATGTCGGCACAGTTTCCTTTCTGTGCGACCAAGGCATTGAGGCGACTGCGGTCGGTACTTTTGTAGCCATACGTTATCGTGTCGTCTTCGACCACTTGAAGTGAGTTTATGTTTCGAATAAAATACGGAGCATACTCTACTGCTTCAACTCCTTGTTTGCCATACACCACTCTCGTCTTGTAAAAATCCATACTTTCCGTTGGATTTATCAGTTTTTCCAATGAAGGCATGGACGCATTGCATAATGAAGGAAAGAATTTACAGATTGTTCTTTCCATTCTTTCCTGATGGTATGCAAGAGCTTGTGTCTTTCCATTCACAATCTTTATTGTCTCTACGAATTGCTGTGCCATATTAAAATCAGTCCTATTCAAAAGGAAGATACACTTTTTGTAACACTTCCTCGTATTCTTTTCTGCAATCACTCTTCGAAGTAATGCCTCCTCCTGCCTTGAAAGAGAACGTCAAAAATATCCGTAGCCATTTTTACTACGTTTGAAAAAAAAAATGCTTACCATTATTCTTGAATGCGATAACTTTAAGATATAAAATGGTTACTGATCTGTGATGTAACAATGAAAAATCACAAATATTTTACATCCTCAAAAAAACTCCGTAAACCGTTACATTCATTGGCAAGTGCAACTGTTATGGAGTAATACTCTACGCACTTAATTCTTTATCATTAATAATGCATAAATATTGGAGGGGATGTATACGTTTTTTAATGTATTGCACCTTATCTTTGCTTATCGGAAATCATCCATAACCAAAGTAATAGAAATAGAAAATGGCAAAGAGCAAAAAAGACTTTATATTACTTCTCATTGCGTTCTTTTGCAGTTCTTTGGCTCATGCACAAAAGCAAGTTCCTGCAGAACGGAAAGATTCCATTGACAATGGAAGTAATATAATAAAGATAGTTGGAAATCATTCCAACAAGGGTGAGGTCAACAACGCCCTCGACGTGTTGAGTGGTCAGGCTGCTGGTGTCAATGTGACATCCAACGGTCTGGATCGTATGGCTATGCTCAATAGTGTGCGAGTACGTGGTACAACCTCCATCATCGGAGGCAATGACCCTTTAGTGCTGATTGATGGTGTCACTTCTGACGTACTTACCCTATCAACCATCTATGTATTGTTAATCGGCCAATAAAAGATTCGAGCATAGAAAAATATTTGCTGCCATTTAAATCTTTTTGAGCCTTTTGGGGTCTTAAAAGTAGATGCATCTTAAAAAACAATCAAAACATGAAGAAAACAAATGACATCACACAAGAAAAACTCGCAGACGCATTCAAGGCCGAAAGGCCGCATCTGCTTAGATACGCTTGCTACAGACTCGGCAACGAGGACGATGCCAAAGATGTGCTGCAAGATACTTTCTTGAGGCTGCACACACGAATTGCTGACGCAGACGACTTACAAATAAGCAACTTACGCAGCTACATCTTCCGCACGTTAACGAATGTTTGTGCCAAATGGCAGACGGGTGCCAACAAAATCAAAACCATCCCATTGGACATGAGGATTGATGTGGCCGACACGCACTACATGGGCAACGAGGCCGAATACAGGCGCATTGCCAGCTTGCTGACAGAGATTCCAGACGAACAGGCCGAAGTCATCCGACTCCGAATCTACGGTGACAACAGCTTTGCCGAGGTCGCTGAAATACTCTCTCTACCACTCCCTACGGTTAAATCACGCTTTCTCTATGGACTGGAGAAGCTCCGCAAGGGATTGAAAAAAACAATTAGCAACTATTAAACGACATGATTATGAATTGCAACGATTTCAAGAACAAGGTGGCTGACCTTTTCGACAAGAACATAGACATGCACACAAAGGCTCAAATGAACGAGCACATGGCCAACTGCCATGAGTGCAAAGCTTATTACGATGAACTGCGCGAAACCTTCAGCATGCTCCAACCTAAGGAGGCAGCCAATATGAGCAAGACCAAGACCACACATCGCTTGTGGCACTATGCCGCCGCAGCAGCCGTTTTCCTTTTCGGTTTCATTATCGGCTGGAGCCATCTGTTCTCCACGCCAGCAGTAGCCGATGACACAAAACTCGCATTCATCCGACAGAGCATCCAGAGCGTGCAGAACGTGGGCAGTTTCCAGATGGAGGTTTACGCTCGCACCACGCAGCAAGACAATTTCGCTTACTTCAACCCTGGTCTGCCATTCGTGAAGACTGACATCCAATTGTTAAGGCAGAACGACAGCCTTTTCTACCGCGTGGAGAAAGCCAACGGCCGCACGGTTGTATCAGATGGCCGCGAACAATATATGTGGATACCCAATTCGCTCTACATCAAAGGAAGCCAAGAAACCAACTTCTTGGAGCATTTCACAAACTTGATGTTCCCAGAACGGCTGTTGGCCATGCAGGAATCGGCCATAGCGCTGTCGAAGGAGAACAATGTGACTCAAACGGAAACCGACACTACCATAGTATTGACTGTTGAGGGCACAGAGAAATACAGCGACTTGCGACAACTCTTTGAGACAGGACATATGGACGACTGCCGAACCATCGTCGAGAGCACCTTCACCAAGAACGACGGTCTGCTGCGTTTCGCAAAACTGTGGGTCATCAAAGATGGCAAGAAAACCCTGTTGCTCCACATTGACAACATCCGTTACAACGTAATGCTCAACAAGGACGACATCACCCGTCTTCCAACAGCAGAATGGACAGACGACACTCAGCAGCAGCCCACATCCAGCAAACGCCTCAAACTGCTGCAGGACGAGACCGCTCAACAAGCAGCTGAGCGCATCCTCAAGGCCATCCTGGCCAATGATGAGAGCCAAGCCGCAGAAGCTCTTATCTATTACAAGTCCGTCCTCCCGCAACTTGCAAAGAACATGAAAGGCTGCAAAGTCTCTGCCTTTGAGACACGCAAAGACTCCTCCTATGTCGGTGTTTATGTCTTCTACACGCTGACCTATCCTGAAGGTACACAAGAGAAACGTCACGTAGCCCTCCGCAACGACAACAAACAACATGTCTGGATTGTAGACGGAGGCTTATAAACAACTATACACACACAAGTTTCTATAAAAAGCCTTCCCGTCGCTATCGGACGGGAAGGCTTTTTCCAATTCTTAAACCCAAATCGGTCATTAGATCTCAAATCTTGTTAGTGTTAGTTCCGAGCAGGTTGCGGCAGCCAGCATTGAAGACATAGCGGGATATGTCGAAACGCAAATGGAGGCAAGATGCTGAAAGAAACGCTGACAAGAGTTGAAAAGAAGCAATGATGTCATAATAATCGTTCTGTTTCGGTCTAACGACCGATTTGGGTTAAACTTTGTGCTGACAAATTCATTTTATTGAACATATTACGTATTCCGACCGATACCCGTTCACCAATCTCAAGGTGGAATCTATGATTTGAGCTAAAAGAGCTTCAAATTGCTCCATAATCGAATAAATTCCTCCAAAAGGAGTGAGTTTCTCAGATTTTATTTGTACTTTTGCCATGTCATTCAGAGTTTTATTTGTTTTTTATTTGCAATACCAAGATAAGTGAATTCTTCTACATGGCAAAATCCTGGGCAACTTTTTATTGCTCAGGTACTTAAAAAGTTTAATTTACAATAGTGTTGCGGAATTCATTAAGATACAAATACATAAAAATGGTTGCTGACCTGTGATGTAATAATGGGAAAACACAAATATTTTACATCCTCAAAAAAACTCCGTAAACCGTTACATTCATTGGCAGGTGCAACTGTTATGGAGTAATACTCTACGCACTTACTTCTTTATCGTTAATAATGCATAAACATTGGGGGGGCGTATACGTTTTTTAATGTATTGCACCTTATCTTTGCTTATCGGAAATCATCCATAACCAAAGTAATAGAAATAGAAAATGGCAAAGAGCAAAAAAGACTTTATATTACTTCTCATTGCGTTCTTTTGCAGTTCTTTGGCTCATGCACAAAAGCAAGTTCCTGCAGAACGGAAAGATTCCATTGACAATGGAAGTAATATAATAAAGATAGTTGGAAATCATTCCAACAAGGGTGAGGTCAACAACGCCCTCGACGTGTTGAGTGGTCAGGCTGCTGGTGTCAATGTGACATCCAACGGTCTGGATCGTATGGCTATGCTCAATAGTGTGCGAGTACGTGGTACAACCTCCATCATCGGAGGCAATGACCCTTTAGTGCTGATTGATGGTGTCACTTCTGACGTACTTACCCTATCAACCATCTATCCTGCAGACATCGAGAGTTTTCGTATATTAAAGAATGCTGCGGAGACCGCCATGTATGGTTCACGTGGAGCGTCTGGTGTTATAGAGGTGAAAACCAAGAAAGGCACAGGACGAGGATTCCAGATCTCGTATGAGGGTAATGTGGGGTTCGAGCGGATGTACAAACACCTGGAGATGCTCAATGCTGCTGAATATGTTGCAACGGCAAAGGCATTGGGTATCTATTGCAACAACGGAGGTTTCAATACCGATAACTACAAGGTGATAACACGCACGGGTATGGTGAACAATCATTACCTTGCATTCAGCGGAGGTACGCCACAGTCAAACTATCGTGCATCTTTCGGAGTAATGGACCACAACACCATCATCAAGAAGATGGACTATAACGTTTTTGTTGCCAAAGTTGATGTAACCCAGAAAGCCTTCAATGACAGACTAACCGGAGAATTCGGAGTTTTCGGCTCTTCATTCAAGAACCATGACATCTTTGATACGCAGATGCTGTTCTATTCCGCAGCATGCCAGAACCCAACTTTCCCTGCTGGTACTGACGAGCACGGAAACTGGCTGAAAAACGAATCGGCAACGCATATCAACCCACCCGGAATATTGCTTGAAGAGAAAAACGACTCTAAGGATTTGAACTTTGACGCACACATAAAGCTGAGCTACGATTTCAATAAGAACTGGCGTGTATCCACCTTCGGCTCTTACCTGTATGGCTCTACCGAAAACGGACAATTCTGTCCGACATGGGTATGGGCACAAGGCAACGTGTACCGTGGCGAATTCAAGAAAGAGGAATGGCTCGGCAATGTAGCTCTTGATTTCAACAAGAAGTTCGGCATACATAAGGTCTCTGCTGGAGTAAGCAGTGAATACAGAAAACTGAGAAAAACTGCTTTCTGGGTGTATGCCAAGGGAATACCTACAAACGATTTTCATTACGACAATCTGGGTGCTACAGCAGCCCGTCCATACGGTGGAACAGAAAGCACATACGAAGACCAGTCTCTAGCTTCTGTAATGGGAAGCATCACTTATAATCTGCTTGACAGATATACCTTAGCAGTTAATGCACGCGGTGACGGATCGTCAATGGTTGGTGACAACAACACATGGGGATTCTTCCCTTCTGTATCATTCACTTGGGACATGAAGAAGGAAAGCTTCCTTGCCAACATAAAACCGCTGTCGATGCTCAAACTCCGCACGGGTCTGGGACTAGCTGGCAACCTTGGCGGTATCTCCGCCTACACAACCATGAACACCGTAAGGCAGACTGGCATTGTTCCGGTAAAGAGTTCTCCAACAGTAACCCTTGGTATGGTAAGAAACAACAATCCTGATTTGAAGTGGGAAACGAAGACAACGTTTAACCTCGGTGCGGACATTGGTCTCTTTGCCAACAGGCTTATGCTTACAGCGGAGTATTACTATTCCAAGACCACCGACATGCTCTACGCCTATGAGGTTCCGGTTCCACCATTCGCATACAATACATTGCTGGCAAACATCGGTTCAATGTCAAACCGCGGATTTGAGCTGGGCTTGTCCGTGCAGCCAATCAGCAAGAAGGACATGGATCTTAACATCAATATGAACCTGTCGTTTCAAAGCAACAAACTTATCTCGCTAAGTGGAGATTACAAGGGAATGAGCATGTCGGCAGCGAACGTTACCGCCATTGGTTCACTGGACGGTGCAGGACAGAACGGCGGCGACAACAACGTGGTCTATCAGATAGTTGGACAGCCGCTTGGCGTTTTCTACTTGCCACATTGTAAGGGGCTTGTCAAGAACGAGAACGGCCGCTATTTTTACGACATAGAGGACCTTGACCACAACGGCAAGGTGGACTTGAGCGACGGAGGCGACCGATACATTGCAGGACAAGCCACACCAAAGGTGATCCTTGGTTCAAACATCAGTTTCAGATACAAGAATTACTATGTCTCCATACAGATGAATGGAGCATTCGGGCACAAGATTTTCAACGGAACAGGACTGGCTTACACAAGCATGGCTTGCTTCCCAGACTACAATGTCTTGAAGGATGCTCCAAAGAAGAACATCGTAGATCAGAGAGTCTCAGACTATTGGCTTGAAAAGGGCGATTATCTGAACTTTGAGCACTTGACATTAGGATATAATGTACCTTTGAGGAGCAAGCTTGTTCGTTCCTTGCGTGTATCATGCAACATTAGCAACCTTGGAACAATCACAGGCTATAAAGGTTTGACCCCAATGATAAACAGCTATGTTGTCAATAGTACGATGGGTATTGACGACAAGCGCAACTATCCATTATACCGTACTTACTCATTGGGACTGAGTGTACAATTTTAAAACGAAAAGAGTATGAAAACGATTATTAAATACATATTAGCAGCACCGTTAATGCTTTGTTTCAGCAGCTGTCTGGATGAGCATCCCAAAGACCAGCTGGACCAGGAGGCAATCTACAACAATGCTGATAATATATACAAAAACGCAGTAGCTTCCCTGTACAACTACATAGGGAGCAATCAGGAGTCGGAAGGGCTTCAAGGAACTTGCCGGGGTATTTACGACTACAATACCCTGACCACCGATGAGGCAATGATTCCGATCCGTGGTGGAGACTGGTATGATGGCGGTTTGTGGGAGAACATGTATCAGCACAAATGGAATGCCAATGATATTAATTTATATAATGTATGGAAATACCTCTTTAAGGTAATTGTTATATCTAACCAGTCGCTTTCTATCATTGATAGCCATCAGACTCTGCTTTCAGCAGAACAGACAAGAGATTTCACGGCAGAGGTAAGAGCTGTACGAGCCTTGTTCTACTATTATGCGATGGAAATGTTCGGGCGTGTTCCAATCATGACATCATACGACGTGAAATTGGAGCAGGTAACGCAAAGCGAAAGAAGCGAGGTATTCAAGTTTATTGTTGACGAGTTGCAGGATGTTACCCCACAGCTTGCCGACGAGCATTCCAACAAGGAGGGGAACTATTACGGACGTGTGACACGCCCTGTCGCAAACTTCTTGCTTGCAAAGCTTGCCTTGAATGCAGAAATATATACAGATGACAACTGGACCGACGGCAAGCGTCAGGACGGGAAAAACATTTACTTCAATGTGAATGGTGAGAAAAAGAACGCTTGGGAAACCTGCATCTGGTATTGCGAGCAACTGCGGCAAGAAGGCTATGAGTTGGAGAGCGACTACGCATCGAACTTTGCTGTTCATAATGAAAGTTCCAAGGAGAACATCTTCACAATCCCATTGGACAAGAACTTATATTTGAACGAATACCACTATCTTTACCGCTCACGCCACTACAAACATGGCGGAGCTTATGGCGGTTCTTCCGAAAACGGCACATGTGCAACTGTTTCAACCGTCAAGGCTTTCGGTTACGGAACGGACAATGTTGACAATAGATTCAAGATAAACTTCTATGCAGATACCGTGCTTGTTGACGGAAAGAAGATATATTTGGACAACGGGAAGCCGTTGGTGTACATGCCGCTTGAACTGAAACTGAACCTCAGCGACAGCCCATATAAACAGACGGCAGGTGCTCGTGTAGGCAAATACGAGGTTGATCGAACCGCCTATTCGGACGGACGGCAGGTTGACAACGACATCGTCCTTTTCAGATATGGTGACGCGCTGTTGATGGAAGCCGAGGCGAAAGTTCGTAATGGCGAGGATGGTTCAATAGAGCTGAACGCTATAAGAGACCGAGTAGGAATGCCTCATGTGGAAGCCAATTTGGACAACATTCTAAAGGAGCGTCTGCTGGAATTGGTCTGGGAAGGTTGGAGACGTCAAGATCTCATCCGTTTTGGCAAATATACCAAGGCATATGATCAAAGAACTCCATTAGAAAAGGAGTATACCGGGTTTACAACGGTTTTCCCAATACCACAAAGATGTCTGGATTTAAACAAGAAATTAAAACAGAATCCAAGTTATTGATATAGTTGCCATAAGCTTTTCATTCACATGAAATCATTTTAAGGTAATAAGGGTTCAGAATCCTGGGCAGACAAATTATAATAGCTCATAATTTAGTCTGCCCTGTCAAGACTGCCAAGGTGAGCGCACATCATTGCACAGCAAATTGGAACTTTTGATGTTTCGGCACTGCGTAAGCCTTTGTGCAGTCTTGGCTATAACTAAAAAGAACCTTCTGTAAATTGGTCTACTTCCTATTATTTGAGAACTGATACGTTACTATCAATTCCATTTTAATTCAAGTTCCTATTTCTTAATAGTTAGCAATAAACTTTTTGTTGTATCTTTGCACCAACAAAGTTAAGTAATTTGGAATTAGCAAGCAACAAAGCGTTTATAAAACGCGCTTCTATCCTCAAAAAACAGAAATAATAATAACATTACAATAAACTCGGCATGAAAAAGTCCCTGACCAAACTGTTTGTTGCATCAATGATGCTCGGCGTAACTTTTAGTATTTACAGCTGCAATTCCAAAGGAGAAAAAGCATCTGCCACATCAAAGAACAATCAAGTTAACACTAAAAGCGATAAAGAAGAAAATGGAAAAATCGCTTATGTGTGCATTGACAGTATAATAAACAATTACGAATTCTGCACAGAGCACAGTAAAGTTCTGGAGAAACGCATGAACAATATAAAAGCTACTCTTGCATCCAAGGGTAAAGCTTTGCAAAACTCCGCAATAAACTTCCAGCAAAAAGTACAATCAGGAGCAATTACTTCGCAAGAGCAGGCACAAAAGATTCAAGCCTCTTTACAAAAGCAACAAATGGAATTAGAGAACCTTCAGGACAAATATTCTGCACAGTTTGAAAAAGAACGTCAGAAATACAACGAAGAAATGAAAGATTCTATTGAGAATTTCCTGAAAGACTACAACAAAGACCACAAATATGCCATGATACTGAGCAAAGTGGAAAACAATATTCTTTACGCCGACAAAAGTTTGGACATAACGGAAGACGTTCTCAACGGACTAAACAAACGCTACAAATCTTCAAAAGACAAGCAAGTTAAAAAGCAGAAATAATGGTTCACAACTTTGTCAAGATTGCCGGTGCCATTCCACATGTTGCGGTTGGGAATTGCAATTATAATACCAGGCAGATAATAAATCTTATAAAACAAGCAGAAGAAAAAGGGGTGGAAATAGTCTGCTTCCCCGAGCTTTGCATTACAGCATATACTTGTCAAGATTTATTTGAAAGCACACTGCTGCTTGACAAAGCAATAGAGAATATCTACAATATAATAGAGGCAACAAAGCACTCGGACATTATATCAATTGTTGGTGCGCCTATAAAAATAAACACTTATCTTGCGAATTGCGCAATAGTTATACAACAAGGAAAAATTCTTGGCATTGTTCCTAAAACATATCTGCCCAATTACAAAGAGTTTTATGAGAAACGTTGGTTTGCCTCAAGCGATGAGATTCCAAACAACATAATAAATATTTGTGGTCAGACAGTAAACGTCAATACTAATCTCCTTTTCCAAACAGAGCATGCGACTTTCGGTATCGAAATATGCGAAGACATGTGGGCACCAATACCTAAAAGCTCTCATCTTGCACTTGCCGGCGCAGATATTATTTTTAATCTGAGCGCAGACAACGAATGCACAGGAAAATATGATTATGTAAAGTCTCTTGTCATAGGACAAAGCGGACAAACCATATCCGGTTATTTATTTACAAGTTGCGGTTGGGGAGAAAGTACACAAGATTTAGTTTTTGCAGGGAACATTTTTATCTGTGAAAACGGGAAACTTTTGGCACAAAGCAAAAGATTTTCTACCGAGGAACAACTTACAGTAAGCGAAATAGACACAGAATTAATTCACCACGAAAGACGAGTAAACACAACTTTTAGACACTGTGCTCAAAATAATATTTCTCTCAAAGATTTTATTGTAATCCCTGCTTCGAAGCAAAAATCCTCAAACCAAAGTCTTACACGTGCTATTGCCCCATTACCTTTTGTTCCAACAAAAGAAAACTTTGACGACAGATGTCGCGACATTGTAAATATTCAAGCCTTGGGACTTGCAAAAAGAATCTCGCACATAAATGCCAAATCCGCAGTAGTCGGCATTAGCGGCGGATTGGATTCAACATTGGCTTTGCTTGTTTGCGTAAAAGCTTTTACAATCTTAGGAAGAAATCTACAAGATATAATAGGCGTTACAATGCCAGGATTCGGAACAAGCAACAAAACTTACAACAACTCCATTAATCTAATGCACGAGTTAGGCGTAAACATTAGGGAGATATCTATAAAGGACGCTTGTCTTCAGCATTTCAAAGACATTGATCACAATCCTGAAATTTTTGATACTACTTACGAGAACAGTCAAGCCAGAGAAAGAACTCAAATTCTCATGGATGTCGCAAATCAAACGGGAGGCATTGTTGTCGGTACAGGAGATTTAAGCGAATTGGCTTTAGGCTGGGCAACATATAATGGCGATCATATGAGTATGTACGGAGTAAATGCTTCTATTCCTAAAACACTCATTCGACATCTTATAAAATGGTTTGCTGATAGCAGCACAAACACTACAGAAAAAGAAACTCTTAAAAGTATAATTGAAACTCCTATCAGTCCGGAATTGATTCCTACCAACGAGAAAGGCGAAATAACACAAAAGACAGAGGATAAAGTCGGTCCATACGAATTGCATGACTTTTTCCTTTACTACACCCTCCGATACGGATTTCGTCCTTCAAAAATATTCTTCCTCGCCAGGAAAGCTTTTATAGAGACAGAAAATCCCAAATACAGCCAGGAAGTCATTAAGTATTGGATGAAAGTATTTTTCCACCGTTTCTTTCAACAGCAATTCAAAAGAAGCTGTCTCCCCGACGGACCAAAAGTTGGAAGTTGTTCTTTCAGCCCCAGAGGAGATTGGAGAATGCCCAGCGATGCAGACTCTGCGTTATGGGAAGAAGAGTGCAATCTATTATGAACTTAAAGTAAAACTGCATAGTAAAATAAAAGCAAATGAAACAGACAATATTGGTTACAGGCGGAACCGGTTTCATCGGTTCACATACAACCGTAGAACTTCAGCAGGCAGGCTATGATGTAGTAATCATCGATAACCTTTCAAACTCAAAAGCTGACGTTGTTGACGGCATTGAGAAAATAACAGGCATTCGCCCTGCATTCGAGCAAGTTGATTGTCTTGACATGCCTGCTCTCGAAGGTGTTTTCAAGAAATACCCTAACATTACAGGCATTATCCATTTTGCGGCAAGCAAAGCCGTTGGCGAATCAGTGCAAAAACCATTGAAATACTATCGCAACAACATCGTTTCATTAGTAAACCTTTTGGAATTGATGCCCAAGTATGATGTCAAAGGTATTATATTCTCTTCTTCTTGCACTGTTTACGGTCAGCCCGACAAAGAAAACCTTCCCGTAACAGAGAAAGCTCCTATCAAGAAAGCCGAAAGCCCATACGGCAACACCAAACAGATTAACGAAGAAATAATAGAAGACGACATTAAGAGTGGTGCTCCCATTAAAGCCATACTCCTACGCTATTTCAATCCCATTGGTGCTCATCCGTCTGCTATTATTGGTGAAATGCCTAACGGTGTTCCCGCAAACCTAATTCCCTACCTCACTCAAACGGCTATCGGAATCCGCAAACAGTTGAGCATCTTCGGAGATGATTACAACACTCCCGATGGTACTTGCATTCGCGACTATATATATGTTGTCGATCTTGCTAAAGCACACGTTTGCGCCATGAAAAGAATTCTCGAGGACAAATGTCAGGAGAATGTGGAAGTATTCAATATAGGCACAGGACATGGCGTTTCCGTTATGGAACTTGTTAATACTTTCGAAAAGTGTACCGGCGTGAAACTTAACTACCAGATTGCTCCACGTCGTGCAGGCGATATTGAGAAAATATGGGGCAACGTAGATAAAGCCAACAATGTACTCGGGTGGAAAGCGGTTCATACTCTTGAAGACGCTCTTTCATCTGCGTGGAAATGGCAACTAACACTACGCGAACGCGGAATCATGTGATTTTGCAGCCATAAATCATAACAATCATATAAATCCCGCAATACAAATACACTTGTGTGTTGCGGGATTTTCTAAAAACGAGAAAGATGAACGGTGTTCCTTCCACTCCTTATTATATTTTATATGAGGACAAACTGCGCGAAAACTTGAAACTTATAAACAAGGTCTCAAGCGAATCGGGTGTGGAAATTATATTGGCTTTCAAAGCTTTTGCCTTGTGGAAGACTTTTGATATTTTCAAAGAGTATATCTGTTCTACAACGGCAAGTTCTCCTTTTGAGGCAAAGCTTGCCAATGATTATTTCGGTAGCCTTGCCCATACCTATTCTCCTGCTTATGAAGAAAACACATTCAATACAATTTTGGAGTGTTCCAAGTGTATTACGTTCAATTCTCTTTCGCAATATTCTCGCTTCTACGACAAAATTAAAGATTGGAACAGCAATCCTGCAAACCATAACATATCCGCAGGAATAAGAATAAATCCCGAGCGTTCGGAGATTGCCACCGACATCTACAATCCGTGTGCCCCCGGAACACGTTTCGGAATTTCTGCATCCGATATGCCCGCAAACTTACCTGACGGAATAGAAGGCTTTCACTGTCATTGCCATTGCGAAAACGACTCTTACGCACTCGAACGCACCCTTGACACCATAGAATCTAAATTCGGCAAATGGCTTGGAAACATAAAATGGCTAAATCTTGGCGGCGGACATTTGATGACACGCAAAGGATATGACATTAACCATCTTGTCAAAATTCTTCGAGACTTCAGACATCGCCATCCCAATCTTGAAATAATCATGGAACCCGGTTCGGCTTTTGCATGGCAAACCGGAGATTTGATTGCAAGTGTTGTTGATATTGTTGAGGACAAAGGCATAAAAACAGCTATTCTAAACGTCAGCTTTACCTGCCATATGCCCGATTGTCTTGAAATGCCTTATCAACCGGAAGTAGAAGGTGCGTTGTCTCTGGGGAATGAAATCAAAAACATTACGGATGAAAACATTTTCCGCCTTGGAGGAAACAGCTGCCTCAGCGGAGATTTCATGGGATATTGGTTGTTTCCTAACGGGCTTAATGTTGGCGACGAAATCATATTCAAGGACATGATACACTACACAACTGTAAAAACAACCATGTTCAATGGCATTCAACACCCATCCATATGCATGAAACGGCACAACGGAAACATTCAAATGCTTCGCGAATATAAGTTCGAAGATTACCGCGACATGATGGACTGACCACTGGATTCAAAACAAATACAGCACAATAACCTGTAAGCAATATGACCATGCAAAATATAAAACGTTTCGCCATTTTTGCACTTCTCGCATTTGCGACCCTTTCATCGAAAGCGCAAGGAAACATTAACGACATTTACATTGCGCAATACTGGAATATGGCGGTGGAGCAAATGCAAAAATACCGCATTCCCGCAAGCATTACCCTTGCCCAGGGAATTATAGAAACGAGTGCGGGAAGAAGCATGCTATGTACTAAAGCCAACAACCACTTCGGCATAAAATGTTCAAATGGTTGGACAGGACCTTACATGCTTGCCAATGATGACAGACCGAACGAGAAATTCAGAGCATATAAAAGCGCAAGGGAAAGCTACGAAGACCATTCCAAATTCCTGACACAGAACCCGAGATATTTTTTTCTTTTCAAATTAAATCCCAAAGACTACAGAGGTTGGGCATACGGGCTTAAAAGTGCGGGATATGCCACGAATCCGCGATACGCAGACATGCTTATCGGACTGATTGAGGATTATCAGCTGTACCGTTTCGATGATTCCCATGCCATAAACCCGCGTCAGGTACAACGAATAGAGCAACGTCAGGAACACCGTGTTTATTTCAATAATGACAACTATTACGTTATAGCCCGTGCAGGAGACACATTCAAGAGCATATCCAAAGAAACGGGTGTTTCACGGCGTAAAATCATGAAATTCAACGAGCTCGAAAAAGGATATACTTTACGGGAAGGCGATGTTGTATATCTTGAGAAGAAGAAAAAGCACGCCGAGCGTTCTTACAAAGGCAAACTCATAACTGTCTCCGCAGGCGAATCTTTCTATTCCATATCACAGCGTTTCGGAATTCAATTGAAATATCTGTATAAAATGAATAATCTGTCCCCCGATGCCGAAATCTATGCAGGACAAGAATTGTTTGTTTACAGATAAGTGAAAGTGCCGATAATTGAGGCTTGAAACATAACGCAACAACCCGCAAAAGAGGGCTTTTATAAGTCGCAACATTTCAATATCTTATAAAAGAAAAAAACACAAGGCACTTATTTTAAAATAAGTGCCTTGTATTTTAAAATATATGCCTTATGTTTTTTACGATAAGCCATATGTTTTTTTCGATGTCGCGGAACCTTTGTTTTTCATGCCCTTTATCGCATCATAAATTGCGGTTTCCGCATGCCGCAAACAGCAACTTAAACCGCAAAGAAAAAGATTAATATTTGCATGAATGCAAAAAAAACACTACCTTTGCACCCGTAAGTTACAGAAACAGGTTCTTACATACAAGGAAAGATGCCAGAGTGACCGAATGGGGCGGACTCGAAATCCGCTGTACGGCTTGTCCGTACCGGGGGTTTGAATCCCTCTCTTTCCGCAAAGCACGATTGAGATTTTCAATCGTGCTTTTCCTTTTGCATACCCGCACACTTGTGCCAAACAACGTTTTAGACAAATTTTAAAGCGTATGATTTTGTGGTTTGTAGGCGTTGAAGTAAATTTGCAGTAATTTTAGAAATAATAGACTATAATGCAGAAGAAATTCGAAGAACATTCAGACTTCAACCTGTCAGAAATAAATAAACAAGTCCTTGAAGAATGGGACAAAAACCACGCCTCAGAGCGCAGTGTAAGCGAACGTGAGGGCTTCCCTCATTTTACTTTTTATGAAGGTCCCCCCTCTGCAAACGGACATCCGGGAATTCACCACGTTCTTGCGCGAACCATAAAAGACACAATCTGTCGCTACAAAACGATGAAAGGTTTTTATGTTCCGCGCAAAGCCGGTTGGGACACCCACGGACTTCCCGTTGAGCTTGGTGTGGAGAAAGAGATGGGAATAACCAAAGACGATATTGGCAAAACCGTTTCCATAGAAGAATACAACGCACACTGCCGCAGCAATGTGATGAAGTTTACCGCCGAATGGGAGAATCTCAGTCGCCTGATGGGTTATTGGGTTGACATGAAAAGACCATACATAACATACGAGAACTATTACATAGAATCAGTATGGTGGTTGCTTCACAATCTGTACTCACAGGGACTCATATATAAAGGATATACCATACAACCTTACTCTCCCGCAGCAGGAACAGGCTTAAGCTCTCACGAACTGAACATGCCGGGATGTTATCGAGATGTAAAAGACACGACGGTAACGGCTATGTTCCGCATGACATCCCCACAGGGTGCTTTCAAAACAGATTGGGGAGAGACATATTTCATGGCATGGACAACAACTCCATGGACATTGCCTTCGAATACGGCTCTATGCGTAGGACCAAAGATTGATTATGTTTTGGTTAACACTTTCAATCCCTACACAGCCCAACCGATTTCCGTTGTAATGGCAGAAGCAAGAATAGCTTCTTATTTCAATCCCGCCGGAGCCGAAGCAGCAATGGAAAATTACAAGAAAGGCGGTAAAATACTACCCTACCGGGTTGTTGCGCACTTCAAAGGCACAGACCTTGAAGGGTTGAAATACGAACAGCTTTTTGCTTATGTAAACCCGGGTGAGGGCGCATTCCGCGTAATACTTGGCGATTACGTAAGCACAGAGGACGGTACAGGTATTGTTCACATAGCCCCTACTTTTGGTGCAGATGATGCTTTCGTGGCAAAGAAAGCAGGCGTTCCCGCATTGCAACTTATAGACAAAAACGGCAACAAACGTCCGATGGTTGACCTCAAAGGACGCTTCTATAAGCTTGAAGATCTTGACGAAGACTTTAAGCAAAAGCACATGAACGTTGATTTGTACAAGACGTACGCAGGAAGATTTGTAAAAAATGCCTATGATGACAAATTGACCGACAAAGACGAAACGCTTGACATATCAATCTGCATGGAACTTAAGGCATCCGGTCTTGCATTTAGAATAGAAAAGCACGTACACAACTATCCGCATTGTTGGCGTACAGACAAACCTATTCTCTATTACCCACTTGACAGTTGGTTCATTCGTTCTACGGCGAGAAAAGAGCGCATGTTCGAATTAAACAAAAACATCAAATGGAAACCGCAATCCACCGGTACGGGAAGATTTGGTAAATGGCTTGAAAACCTTAACGACTGGAATCTGTCGCGTTCTCGTTTTTGGGGAACTCCGTTACCTATATGGAGAAGCGAAAGCGGAGAAGAAATTTGCATAAGCAGTATAGAAGAACTGTACAGCGAAATAGAAAAGAGCGTAAAAGCAGGAAACATGACCACGAACCCGTTCAAGAAAAAAGGATTCGTGCCGGGCGATTACTCTGACGAGAATTACCACAAAATAGATCTGCATCGCCCTTACGTGGACAACATCATTTTAACCTCACCTTCGGGTAAACCCATGAAACGTGAGACCGATTTGATTGACGTATGGTTTGATTCCGGCTCCATGCCGTTTGCGCAGTTGCATTATCCGTTTGAGAATCGAGAGCAAATAGAAAAAAATCTTTCATATCCCGCAGACTTCATAGCAGAAGGCGTTGACCAAACGCGCGGTTGGTTCTTTACTCTTCACGCAATCTCTACAATGATTCGCGACAGCCTTGCCTTCAAAGCTGTAATAAGCAATGGTTTGGTTCTTGACAAGAATGGAAATAAAATGTCCAAACACTTGGGCAACGCCATAGATCCTTTCAAAATTATTGAGAAATACGGCGTAGATCCTGTGCGTTGGTATATGATGACAAACTCTTCTCCGTGGGAAAATTTGAAATTTGATGAAGCCGGCGTTGCAGAAACTTCTCGAACTTTCTTTGGCAAATTGCATCAGACATACTCTTTCTTTGCAATGTATGCCAACGTAGACAATTTTAATTACAGCGAAACTGATGTTCCAAGCAACGAACGTCCGGAACTTGACCGTTGGATTCTTTCGGAATTAAACAGTCTCGTAAAAAAAGTTGACGAAGCATATAATGATTACGAGCCGACACGTGCGGGACGGTATATTGAAACTTTCACAATTGACAATCTTTCAAACTGGTTTGTGAGACTTTCAAGAAAACGTTTTTGGGGAAGTTCTATGAGCCAGGACAAATTGAGCGCATATCAAACACTTTACACCTGTCTCGTAACACTTTCAAAACTTATTGCACCTCTTTCTCCTTTCTATGCCGACCGTCTTTACAAGAGTCTTGCAAGCGTTACAGGAAAAGATTTGTGCGACAGCGTACATTTATCAGAATTCCCCAAAGTAAACGACTCTGTTATAGACAAAGAGCTTGAACTTCGTATGGAAATGGCGCAAAAGATTACTTCCATGGTTCTTTCGCTCCGCAAAAAAGAATCAATAATTGTGCGTCAGCCTCTTCAGAAAATCACTATCCCTGCATCTAAAAACAGTGATACGAGAAAGCATATCGAAGAAGTAGCCAAACTTATCCTTGACGAGGTTAACGTAAAAGAATTGGAATTTGTTGAGGACGACAATCTTTTGAAAAAGCGCGTACAACCGAACTTCCGAATTCTTGGAAAGAAATATGGCAAACTTATGAAGGAAATAGCTCAAGCCGTAAAGGATATGTCGCAAGAAGACATCCGCAAATTAGAAAGCGAAGGAGTTGTCTCATTCAACATTCTTGACCAAAACGTTACCATTAATCTTGACGAAGTTGAAGTAGTAAACGAAGACATTCCCGGATATGCCGTAGCAAATGACGGAGCTCTCACAGTTGCTCTCGACCTTGAGATTACAGAAAACCTTCGCATTGAAGGTCAGGCAAGAGAACTTGTAAAACATATCCAGACCTTCCGCAAAGAGAGTGGCTTTGAAATAACCGACAGAATCAATATTACAATAGAAGATTCGGACGTTGCGAAAAACATCATCAGCAATTTCAAAGATTATATATCAACACAGGTTCTTGCAAAATCCTTTACTATTTCTCCCAAAGTTGAAAACGGAGAAGAATGGAATATCGGCGACACTAATTTAACCATTAAAATAGAAAAGTAATCTTTTCAAATATCAAAAGACTATGGCTGAAAAAACAAGGTACAGCGACGAAGAACTTGCGGAATTCAAAGAGATTATCCTCAAGAAGATAGAAATGGCAAAAAGGGAATACACCCAAATGATGTCTGTTCTTACCAACAAAGCCGGTAACGACGTTACAGACACCTCTCCCACTTTCAAAGTTCTTGAAGAAGGCTCTGCCACGCAGGAAAAGGAAGAACTTACTACAATGTGCGCACGACAACAAAAATTCATACGCGACTTACAGCAAGCTCTCGTAAGAATTGAAAACAAAACCTATGGTATTTGTCGCGTTACCGGTAAACTTATACCTAAAGAACGGTTACGCATAGTTCCGCATGCTACATTGTCTATTGAGGCCAAAGAAATGCTTAACAAGCAAAAACACCGTATTTGAAATATATTCCGTGCTTAATAATAAAGTTAAAATAAACGCTATAACGGCAGTGGCTATTGTTGCTGCCGTTATATTTATTGACCAGTCCATAAAGTTTTACGTCAAAACCAACTTCGCTTTGCACGAAGCCCACGAAATAACATCATGGATGTATCTGTACTTCGTTGAAAACAGCGGAATGGCTTTTGGAGTAAACATTGCCGGAACATTGATACTAACGGTTGCGCGGTTGATATTCGTGGGATTCCTCATATATTATATAAGCAGAATTTCCCGCAAGAACGTTCCGAGAGGATACATCATTTGCATATCCCTGATTATTGCCGGTGCTTTGGGAAACATAATTGACAACGCCATATACGGCATGATTTTCAGCGAAAGCACCGACTATAATGTTGCCTCGCTTGTATCTTCCGGCGAAGGATATGGCAGTTTCATGTCGGGAAAAGTGGTAGATATGTTCTATTTTCCGATTATTGATACCTATCTTCCCTACAATTTGCCCTTAATAGGCGGAGAACATTTTGTTTTTTTCGCACCAATTTTCAATTTTGCCGACTCTGCCATAACCTGTGGCTCGCTTTGCGTAATATTATTCTATAGAAAATATCTTTCTGCTACAAGCAAATCATCGCATACGCAGGAAAGCAAATAAAAACATGTCATAAAAAGGGAAGTAACTTCATGAAAGCATCAAAAGTAATCACGATATTCCTTACGGCTACAGTCATATTTGCAGCCACATCATGCAAAGTACGCACTCCCAAAGGAATTATTTCTCCCGACAAAATGGAGAACTTACTTTATGACTATCACGAAGCGCAAGCCATAGCCAAAAACACAAACAACAAGGACAACAACACGGAAATTTACACCGAAGCCGTGCTGCAAAAGTACAATGTTAGCCGGAAGGAGTTCAACAATTCAATGGAATACTATTCCCGACACGCAGATCAGCTCTATAAAATATACACCAACCTCGAAAAGCGTTTCCAGAACGAAATACAAGCCAATGGCGGTGCTTTGGAAAACGACATAAACTATTCCAATCTTACTGCAAACGGAGATACGGCAAACATATGGACTTTCAAAACGTATGGTTTGCTTCTCCCCCAACCCGGCAAGAATCGTTTTGAATTCCATATCAATGCCGACACATCGTTCAAGCCGAAAGACAGGTATGAATGGCACTTCACAACCATGTTTGTCTATAAAGAAGGACGCAAGAATGCCCAAGCTGTAATTTCAATAAAATACGCAAACGATTCTGTTTCATGTGCACAGCAACCTATCTATGGCGAGGGAGACAACGTCCTTACCATAGACGCTTCCAACCTGCCCATCAAACAAATAGAAGGATTCGTTTATTTAGACGAGCCCAAGAGCGATGCCGTAAAACTGCTTTTCATTTCAAAAGTTTCCATGATACGTTTCCATACAAAAGAAACCGTGGAAACCACCAAACCGTCAGTTGCCGACAGCACGGCAAATTCACAAGAAGCAGCAAAGAAATCTTTCATCGACTCCATACAGCAATCCGTAAATAAGAAAGATGAAGGAGATCATTTCCGCGCAACCACACGCAAACGCGCTCTCCCCCACCAAAAAGAATAATTTGTATCGTTTGCTTATTGCTTTCATCTTTCCACAAACGCAGTTACACACTGCCATAGAGATATATAAACCATACAAAATGAAGTCAAAAACCAGTATTTACAGGTTTCTGTATTTCAACACCTTATAACAGTCAAAAATACAAGCCATATATTTTAAAATACAAGGCACTTGTTTTAAAATAAGTGCCTTGTATTTTTTGCGATAAGCCATGTGTGTTTTCCGGGGT
>OBLF01000209.1_pt1 | contig 73219 bp, 71 predicted proteins | sample 1519231 | NCBI WGS metagenome assembly OBLF01 (sample SAMEA2602895, study PRJEB22501) | metagenome
AACAGTCGCCTGCACATTGGTTCGTCTTGTTCAGTTTTCAAAGGTCTTTGTCGCCCCTCAAGCGACAACTATCTTAGTATATCACCTCCTCCTCTTCTTGTCAATACCTTTTTTCATCTTTTTTTATTTTTCTTAAACTTTTTCTTCCAATTTTTCCTGTCTCCTCTTTCTTATCTCCTGTAAACTGCTAAATACTTGTACTGGTCATACGAAATAGAAAATATGTATAAACTAAAAATTCTATGACCTATTATCATAGAACTTTTATATCATTTTTATATATATTTATTGTTTATCTCTAACAATCATCTCAGCTATCCTATTTATGGCTTAATTTTCTAGTCAAAAAATCACCAGCAAACTGAATGGCAAAGATAAGTACAATAATAATGATCGTTGCTAAAATTGTTACATCGTTATTATAGCGATTGAAGCCATAAGCAATCGCAACATTCCCGATTCCTCCAGCACCGACAGCACCAGCCATTGCAGTCTCGCCAACGAGAGAAATGAGAGTGACTGTTGTCACACGAATCAAATCTGGCAAACCTTCTCGCAGATAAACACCGACAAGATCACCAAAAGTTGCTCCACTAGCTTGGGCGGCCTCGATAACACCGCCGTCTAACTCAGCGAGTACAACTTGAACTTGGCGAGCAAAGAAAGCAAATACTGCAAAAGAAAGAGGTACGATAGCTGCATTTGGTCCAATACTAGTCCCCACAATCAAGTGTGAAAAAGGTGAAAGAACAGCTAACAAAATAATAAATGGGATAGCACGGAAGATAGATGTGATTTTGTCTAAAATCCAAAAAGCTACTTTATTTTCCAAGACACCTCCTGGAGCAGTCAAAACAAGAAAAAGCCCTGCAATTAAGCCTAACAATCCGCCGATAATAAAAGAAATGACTGTCATATACAATGTCAAGTAAATAGCTGTTCCCCAGCCAGCTTGACCGCTCCAACCCATTCGATAAACATTCGGCAAGTATGTTTGAATAAAATTTTCCATCTATGCTTCTCCCTTCAATACTGTCAATTGAACACCAGCTTCACGAATGGCTGCTTTAGCCGCTGTTAGATTTTCCTTTTCACCAGATAAAACAACGACCAATTCTCCGACAGGTGTTCCACCTAAAATTTCAATATTTCCATAGAGTATATTGGCAGTAACTTGATGATGTTTGTAAATTTCATTCAGCAAGGGTTCATCTGTAGAGGTTCCTGCGTACTTCATTTGCACCAAGAGACTATTTTTCGCCAAATGTTTGACAATTTCTTGTTGCTCAATCTTGCCCATAGCTTCATCAATTCCTGTTGCAGTCGCGATGAAGTCTTTGGTTAAGTCTTGCTGAGGATTAGAGAAAATATCCAAAACAGAACCTTCTTCAATCAGTTGACCGTCCTGCATAACTGCGACACGATTAGCGATGTCTTTGACAATTTGCATCTCATGAGTAATCAAAACAATTGTTAATCCCAGCTTTTGATTTAAATCTTGTAAAAGAGCTAAAATTTGTTTAGTTGTTTTTGGATCTAGAGCTGAGGTTGATTCATCAGAAATCAAGATTTTAGGGTCATTTGCTAAAGCACGCGCAATGGCAACCCGCTGTTTTTGCCCTCCGGAAAGCTGAGAAGGATAATTTTCAGCGCGATCGGCTAAACCGACCAACTCCAACAGGGTACGCACTTTTTCTTTCTTTTCTTCTTTTGATAGACCAGAATGTTTCAACGCAAAAGCGACATTTTCTTCTGCCGTCAATTGACTCATCAGATTAAAATGTTGAAAAATCATGCCGATGTCTTGACGTTTGCGGCGCAGCTGTTCTGCTGTCAAGGTTACTTTATTGTCAAAAAGAACATCATCATCTACAATAATTTTCCCGCTCGTTGGAACTTGCAGTAGGTTAATGACACGAACCAAGGTTGATTTCCCAGCCCCAGAATAACCGACAATTCCATAGATATCTCTTTCTTGAATATGAATCGTCACATCTTTAACTGCTTGAATCTGACGTTTCTTTTGTTGAAAGGTTACATCAATGTGATCTAACTGAATCATTTCTTTACTCATAACTTGCAATCAGCTCCTCTACTAATTCAATATGGGTGTAATAATCTGCAATGCGGACATTTTCGTCACCGCCATGGTCTCGACTATTCGCATTTCCAAGTCCAAAGGCGACCATTGGTACCTCAAGTACTTCAAATACCGTGTGCATCGGTCCTGTACCTGCTGTAGTTGGTAAGACAGAAACTCCTTTTTGATAGAATTTCTTAGCTAGTTCAATGACATTTAAAATCGGCGACGCACTCATATCACTACGATGGCTCATTTCTCCCAAAGTATAAACTAATTCTACCTTATCAAAACCATTTTTGTCGAGTTGTTTGCGAATCAGTTCCAATACTCCATGTGGTTCCAGTCCTGGCACTAAGCGAACCTCTACTTTTGCCGAAGCTTCTGACGGAAGAATCGTCTTCACTCCTTGACCTTGGTAACCAGAAGTAATTCCTTCAATGTTCAAAGATGGTTCAAAGAAAATTCGATTTAAAAAAGATTTTTTCTCTTCTTGTAATAAAGGTAATTCCAAACCATAAATAGTTTCTACTTCTTCTGGACTGCGCTGAGCGTATTGTTCCACTAAAGCTAACTCTCGTTGATTAGGTGCGATTACTTGATCATAAAGTCCTTCTACCTGAATACATCCATCCTTATCTCTCAAGCTAGCAAGGGCGTTCAACAAGTACCAAGAAGCCGAATCAATCACACCACCAAAGCTAGAATGAATATCCACTTCCGCACTTTTGACCTTCATATCAAAGGTCACAATTCCCTTGTTCCCACCAGAAATTTCTAGTTGCCCTAAAGAATTTTTAATTCCTTGTTCCCAAACGAGAAGATCTGCCCCTTGCAGAAGCACCTTGTGTTTGGCTAGGTATTTTTCTAAATCAACAGAAGCAGACTCTTCTGCTCCTTCCATCATAAAAATGACATTGACAGGTAACGTTTTATGCTTTTGTAAATATTTTTGCATAGCCGTCAAACGCGCGATAATATGTCCTTTGTCATCATCTACTCCGCGACCATACATGCCACCGTCTCGAATAGATAAGGTAAATGGGTCATCTGTCCAAATCTGATCGCTATCTGCCGGAACCGTGTCGTAGTGATTATAAAAAATAATTGTCTTAGCTGTAGGGTTTGAACTTTTAAACTTCGCTATCACAAATGGCGCTGTATAGCTATCATCTAATTCCACCTCCGCACCAGCTCTTGTAAAGATTTCTTTTAGATAAGCAGCCACTTCTTGTAAACCGACTTGTTGAGCGAAGATTGATTTTTTAGCAATCAAAGTTCGTAAAATGGCGATATATTCTTGTGTTACTATATCTTGTTCAAATTTTTTAATTTGCTCTTCTTCACTTGAAAATGTCATATTTTCTCCTTATAGAATGGCGACAAAACTCAGTCGGTAATTCCAACTGAGTTTTTAGACTGAAATACAGCTAATGAAATAAAGATTACCAAACCGGTTGGTCTAAACCATCTGATGTTTCTTCAACCACTTTTTTCACTTCATCTGAATGATAAGCTTTAATGAGTTTCTTAATGGCATCTGCTTTTGGAGATTTTTCCCAATCTTTTTTAGCTGCAATGATGTTAAACCATTGTTTTGAATTTTTATCTTTCGGTTCAATGAACAAGGCTTTTTTATAGTCCAATTTTGCTTCTGTTACAAATGTATTGTTTACAACGGCTGCATCTACTGAAGTCAATGAGCGAGCTGTTTGACTAGCATCCAATTCTGTAATTTTCAATTTTTTCGGATTTTCTTTGATATTTGCCACAGTTGCCAATTCATTTCCAGACTTGTCTAATTTAATCAATCCTGCAGATTGCAATAAATTAAGCGCCCGACTTTCATTTGTCGCATCATTTGGAACTGCAATTTCTGCACCATTTGGAATTTGATCTACTTTCGTATATTTATTTTTCCCATTTTTGGTACCAGAGTAGAGGCGAATTGGTGAAATATAAGTTTCAGCAGTTGCAACTAAGTTTTGCTTGTTTTCCTTGTTCCAGTTGTTCAAGAAATAGTAATGTTGGAAAGCATTGATATCCACTTCACCATCAGCGACCGCTTTATTTGGTTGCGAGTAGTCCGTAAATTCTGTAAATTCCAATTTAATATTGTCTTTTTTCAACAATTCTTGAATCTTGTCCCAGCGTTTTTCTTCTGAGTCACTCTTTGTCATCACACCAACTTTAATCGTTTTGGCGTCGTCACTTTTATTTCCTGAACCACAAGCTGCTAAGCCAATCACTGCTGCAGCTGCTAGAGCTGTTATTCCAAACCATTTTTTAAATTTCATTTTCTGTCTCCTTTAAAAATCTTATGAAAATAGTATCGCACATATTTACCTGATTGACAAATTGTTATTTCATAACAAAGGGTATAGTTATAAACTATAACTGTTTTGTGTAAGAAAACCAGCTGAAACTTTGAAACTAGCTGGCTTTACATTCTCTTATTTCACATCTGCTTCTACTGGCAAGTAACTACCGCCAAAGAATTTTTGGGATAGTTTTTCCAGAGTTCCGTCTTTATACAACTCTTGAATACGCCTATTAACAAATGTTTTCAACTCATCTTGTCCTTTTGCTAAAAGTGGATAAACATAGGGTTGTTGGTCACTTGGTAAATCAATCACTTTCAAGTTGTCCAGTTTTTGATTTTTAATGACTGTTTCTACACCAATTTTATCAAAAATCTTATAATCAAACTTACCGTCGTTTAAATGACTCATAATCTGTTGAAAATCTGCTTTTGTATAGCTAATTTTCGTTGGATTGCCAGAATGTTCTTGGTTGTATTTTTCTAATTGTGCTGCAGTCGTTGTCCCTTGTACAACTTCTGTTGTTTTCCCACCAATATCATCCAGCGATTGAATGCTTTTATCAGATTTTTTCACCACTAAAACGTTTGGATTTTTAGCAGTTGGAGCTGCATACAAATACTTTCCTGCACGTTCTTTTGTATAGCTGATATTGTTGACCGCCATTTGGTAGCGATCACTATCCAGACCTGCGAAAATACCTGACCACTCTGTTGTTTCAAATTTTACCTTGTATTTGTCAGAATCTTTGAAGATCGCACGAACGACTTCGATTTCATAACCTGTTAGTTTACCATTTTCTTCATAGTTAAACGGCTTGGGTGAAGCATTCGTTGCGACTTTAATTTCTGTTTTTCCAGATGAAGTCGTTGATTTTGAATTGGAGCACGCTACTAAAGCTCCTATTGTCAAAAGCCCAAGGGCTGTTAAAGAAGAATATTTTAACACTTTTTTCATATTCCTATAATAACCTCTTTCATTAAGATAAATCTTATCATATCAAATATTTTCCTTCTTGACTATTATTTGATTTTTATCAAAGTGATAGATTTTCTTTATCAAGTAGAGCTAAACGAAATCAGATTTTTACCAACCATTGATACATTTGACGAATAGTGGAAAACTCAATTACTTTTCTAAACTAGCTGCGCGCGTTAAAGCGACATCAATATTAGCACAAAAGTTGTCTGCACCAACTCTATCAATAAAGCTTGCTTTTTCCATGACATGATAAGGTTGTTCGTTGACATTTGCCAAGGAGCTCTTCAAGAGCATCCAATCCTGAAATATCCATTGCAGACACACTGCGCATACGAAGAATTAAGACATTTTTACCTTGTTCAGACAAAATAAGTCCTTGATTTGTCCAACGATGATTCCAACGGCAATTTCAAGGGTAAATCCAACAGTGATGGTCTTTGAAATAAATTTAATCAGATCATCAAAATGCAACAAACCTATGCCGATGAGCATAAGACCAGCTAAGAAAGCAGCCACTGTCAGACCAGCCAGAACGTATTGCGCAATAATTCCATAAATGATAACAACCAAAGCGGCTGTTGGCTCACCAATCTGAACACGACTCCCACCTAAAAAAGGAAATGAAAAAACCAACTACAACAGCTGTATAAAGATCTTGCTCTGGATTGACCCTCGAAGCAATCGCTAAAGCAATTGACAATGGTAAGGCAATAATTGCCACGATAATCTAGCTACAAGGTCTTTGACAAATTGTGCACCCGAATAATTCTTTACCATACTAAAAACTTAGGATTGATATGCTTAAAAGCGTCCATTTCCCCTGTTCCCAGACGCTTGCGAGAATCTTATTACCATTGTAATATAACCCCATGTAAAATCTCTAGATGACCTGAATATGAAAACTTACCAGAAAAGGCGATAGTTATTTCACCAACGCCTTTAACAATTATTCTCATTCGTTTCTATCCTTTAGTGAGGAGATAGAAAAGCTGGCTAAACCAAGTCCAAGCATTGTCAGTGCAGCCTTAGTGTCCACTTTTCCTAAAGCAGATAAAACCACTACAACAATCCCCATGGCTACTCCAAGTCCTCTCAACACGGTGTCAACAATATCAGATTTTCTATTTTTCTTGTTTTCTTTCATCACTGTCTGTCCTTGCATCAGCTCATCTACCGATGTATCAAACAGGTCTGCTAATTTAGGAATGGTATTAATATCTGGATAGGATAAATCTCTTTCCCATTTTGAAACAGCCTTATCAGTGACCCCCATCTTTTCAGCCAGTTCTAATTGTGTCATCCCTTTTGCTTTCCTTAATGATGAAATCATCATACCTAGTGTTTGTTTTTTCATCAGATTTTTCCTCCCTCCATTTGCTAATTATATTGTAGCACCTTTTCTTACAAACTCAATCGACCAATAGTTTACTTCTCTCAACTTATAGTTTATCACTGGTTTGTCTGCTTTTTACGCTCCTTATTTGAATTTTTAGAATAAACTAAGCTACAACAAGCAGTCTTGGAAACCAACCTCACTCTTCAACTACATATTATTAGCTAGCCACCTTTTCTACCAAACTTCATGTCTACTCTATCAAAGTAAAGAAGATACTAGCTCAACATACTTACGGTCTTATAACTAAATTTCTTAAAAAACACTGAGAGATTAGTAAGTAACAAAAAAAGAGACTGGGACAAAATTATCTCAGTCTCAATCTGTATTAGTAAAAAACTCTTGACGCAGTAGCTGTCGGACTCTTTCTTCACTATTAAAATCCTTCTACATTTGTATAAATCTTTTGGACATCTTCGTCGTCTTCTAAAACAGCATACAACTTTTCAAATGTTTCTAAATCTTCGCCTGATAATACCACATCAGATTGTGGAATCATTTCCAATTCGGTAACTTGGAATTCTTCTACACCAGATTCGCGGAGAGCAGTCAAGGCTTTGTGCAAATCTGTTGGTGCTGTATAAACGGTGATAGTACCGTCTTCTGCTTCAACGTCATCTACGTCTACATCTGCTTCTAACAATTGTTCAAAGACGCTATCTGCATCGTCTCCTGCAAACACAATCACACCTTTATTATCAAACATATAAGACACTGAGCCACTCGCTCCCATGTTTCCACCATTTTTACCAAAGGCAGAACGAACATTTGCTGCGGTACGATTGACATTTGAAGTTAGTGTATCCACAATAAGCATTGAACCATTTGGACCAAAGCCCTCATAACGTCCTTCAGTAAAGGTTTCGTCTGTATTTCCTTTTGCCTTATCTAACGCTTTGTCAATAACATGCTTTGGCACTTGCGCTTGCTTCGCACGTTCAATAACAAATTTCAAAGCTGAGTTCGATTCTGGATCTGGCTCTCCTTTTTTAGCTGCTACATAGATTTCAACACCAAATTTAGCATAAACTTTTGAGTTTGCACCGTCCTTGGCAGTTTTTTTCGCCACAATATTGGCCCATTTACGTCCCATTGGATGTTCTCCTTTAGATTTTCACTTTTTCAATCTTTTTTATTATATCACAAGTCAGGTTGAATTTCACTAGCAAATTATTGACAATAACCAGCTCTATAAAATAATTTTTGCATCAATCTACCATTATCGGGATTTTCCCAAAATTCTGCTCTTCTAGCTGGGCATTCCCTAGCTGATAAATACAATCAGCTCGCTGGGTTAAGGAATCCCATGGTTCTTGACCGATGCGACTGACGAAGTCTGTTTTCCCTTTCATCTTTTTAAGATGTTCTCGACCTGCTTGAGTAAAGCCCAAGATATGAATACCGCTAGGCAACTGATCATTTCTTGCACCGACCAAAATATAAGTCAGAATTCGTCTGATTCGTGCTTTCGTATATCGCTTGGTTGCGACTTGTTCGACCAACTCCTCTACGCTATAACTGGTTTTCACTGCTTCCTGCAAGCGTACCGAAAGTTCTCGATTAACCTGATAAAAACTCGTCAAATCGGGATGACTGATAATCTGGTAACGCAGCAAAGGATAAAGTGCTGACCAGGTCACTTTGGGAGACTGAATCAGCAGTTCATGAGCCGGGGTAAATTTCTCCAGAAAATCTGGATAATTAAGACGCTCTCTAAGAGCCGTAGCTGAGGCATATTTTAAATTTACGACTTGCGAATGATAGCCAGCTCCTTGACGCTTGATTGGAAGAATCTCAATAGCCTTTCCAGCACAAGCTTTGGCATAAGAAAGTCCTAAAATGTGATTGGGTGTATTGCCTGTGAATTTCACACCAGCAAACTTTTCCCACATTTTCTGTGTTTTCTGTGGATAAGACAAATCATCTGGCAAACTTTGTACGTAGTCCACCATTTTCTGTTGATTATCTATATAAATCTGTGAAAAGTGTTGATAATCTAAGACCTCTTCCGTGCCAAAGGTCAACTTATTCACACTAAGGCGCTCTAAAATATCTACTGCTCCTTGTGCGAAGTAGTCAGCTGACTGAACAGCCACCAAAAATGGTAATTCAACCACCAAATCAGCGCCATTTCGCAGAGCCATTTCCGCGCGTGTCCACTTATCCACAATCGCAGGCTCACCACGTTGGACAAAATTACCGCTCATAGCAATAATTTTCAAACCTTTAGCCTGCTCTAGCAAGTATTTATGACCATTGTGGAAGGGGTTGAATTCTGCAATGATACCGGTGATAGTCATGTGGCGCTCCTATTTTAAATTAGCTCTTCACTAACATTGTGGTTTGTTTTTTTCAACAATTTTATATTTTCATCAAGTTTAGACACTTCGTCATATATTTTCCAGACATCATCAGCATATCTCGAAGAATTATTGTATTTTAAGGCGAAATTCCTTATTCTCTGGTAAGGGTAATCATCTTCTCCTATAATATATAAATCATGAATTTCTTTCACAAGTAAAGAAACGCTATGATTATCATTTCTAGAATCATTTTGCGCAATATTTCGGGTAGAAGATTTTATAATATTCTCTATATATCTAATAAATTTTGGGCGTTCAAAATCTTCCACTATCAGAATTGCAAGAGCCAAGTAAAGTTCTTCACCTTCTAATTCAAATAAAACTTTAAACTTAGAAAGGTACAAATCCAACTTCTCTAAAATGAATCTAGTACGTCTTAAATCGTAATCATCTCGCTCATAAATAATTTGTATTGTTGAAACTAAAAATATTCCCAATATCAAGTAAAGCTGAAATGTCGTATTATTAGCATTCGGCAGTATATCTTTTACATCTCCAGTAAAAGATATTGAAGATAAATACCAATTAAACAGAATTGAACTTCCAGCTATAAAACTAACAAAAAGCCAATTTACCAGTTTTCGTCTCCCTAATACAAACACTAATAGAGAAAACCATAACCAAAACAGTACACTTATAAGCCAAAGCATATCAAATTGGATATAATTACACTCCAGTGTAGAATTTACAAATAAAGTAAATATATATGCTAGAGACGAAAAAATAGGAGAAGCCAATATCCAGAAAATAACACTGCCTGTACTGATACTATTGTTGCTTGGAGAAAAAAATCTCGTACTAAATCCCTGATAATCTTTTACATTCACGGATAAAATATTCTTCAATACACAAAATTCTATAACTACGATTCCTACAATAATTAATAATTGAAACATTAAATCATTCCTTTATACATATAATACGTGGGGATATAACGATTTTCTCATTTCTCCACCACAAAGAACCAGCGGTTTGATTTTTTGCGTGGCTTTTTGTCCTCAAAGTCGGCGTAGAGTTTGAATGATTTGAAACCTGCTTGTTCCAAGAGGATATCGTAAGTTAGAACTTCATAAGTGCGCTCTTCATGGACTTCGTCGTAACGTGTGAAGCGCCCGTCTTCGTCTTGCAAGAAAAAGGTCAATTCATGCACGACTGAATGTGGCGCCTCATCGGCGTATGTATCCCAGACCATGGCAAATTCTTCAGCGTTTTCATGGTAAGAATAGCCAGGAAAGACTGTGTCTGTCTGGTAAGTTGAGTGCACGTCAAAGATGAATACTCCGCCTTCGTTCAAGCAGTTGTAAACTTGCTGAAAGACATCACCGACTTCAATTTCATCGGCCATGTAGCAAATTGAATCAGAGTAACAAGTCACCAAATCGTATTTTCCAGCCTGCGACAAATCAAGCATGTTGCCCTGTTTGAATTCAATGGCTTCACCTGCTTCTTTGGCACGTTTACGAGCGATTTCAAGCATCTCATCACTCAAATCCAATCCCGTCACATCAAAGCCAGCTTTGGCAAAGCGTACGGATTGAATCCCAGTTCCACAAGCTAATTCTAAGAGCTTTTTCTTATTTTTTGGAAAATGGCGGAGCGAAAAATCGGTCCATTTATCATAAAGACTATCATCCATAATAGCATCATAGACTGATGCGAAGGTTTCATAAGTTGTCATCTTATCTAGAAGTACCAAAAAGGTACTCTTCCTTTCTTCTCATTGAAAGAGGTTGGGACAACGTCCTCAACCCTCATCGTTTTTTATCTACAAGGCTTGTTTCTCAAGCAATGGTGTCACATCCACACCAACGGCTTCATGCCAGAGTTTTTCAAGGTTGTAGTGATTCCGCATTTCCTCAGAAAAAATATGAACAACCACCCCGCCTAGATCCAAAAGCACCCAGCCTCCAGCAGAGTTTCCTTCTACATGGCTAGCTGATTGCCCTGCTTCTGTAACTTTTTCACGAATATTATCAGCAATCGCTTCTAGTTGACGGCTGTTCATAGAGCTGGCAATGACAAAATAGTCTGTCATCGTCGTCAATTCTTGCAAATCTAGCACAGTAATGTCTTCTGCTCGTTTTTCATCCGCTGCTTTTACAACAATTTCTAATAGTTCTTTTTTATCCATTTAATCCTCTTTTAAAATTTCTTCTAAATCAGCCACTTGGGCAAAACGTCCGTTCCAAGTATTTTCATAATGCTGTATTAATTGTTCTGCTGTAATTTCTCTTTCAGCAAAGGTAGTCGTGCCATTTTTAACAACTGCCAAATCATAACCAAACTCAAACGCTACCTTAACAGTCGTATCAATGCAATAATTCGTTGCCATGCCAATGATAATCAGCCGCTCAATAGCTTGGCTATCCAGATAAGTCTGTAAATGAGTTTCTTTAAAAGCACTATTATAATGTTTATCAAAGATTTTCTCGTCAGCTTCTGGAGCAATAGCTCCGTAAATTTCCCAGCCATGACTTCCTGTCAGTCGTTCGTCGTCATTGTGGCGGACATAAATCACTTCAATGTTTTTCTCACGACAAGTGGCGATTGCTTTTTGCCAGACAGATAAGCAGTTATCAACAGCATACGGTTTAGCCTCTATCAAGGCTGTTTGAATATCAATCACTAACAGAGCCGTTTTCATTTGTCATCTTTCATAAAGCCAACGTACGCATTATAAGTCTCAATGGTTTGTGGGAAGATAGGAAAGGCTTGGTGCGCTAGGTGTTCTACGGTATGAACAGTTTCGTAGGCAACCGCCTTATTTAACGATTTTTTAGCAATTTCACGTGCTTGCTCCACTCCTGGAAAGTTCCGATTAGGCTCAATATAGTCTGCTACGTAGACCACCTTATCTAAATCGAACATTTGGGCAGAACCTACGGTATGAACTTCGATAGCTCGTAAAATTTCTGGATCTGTCAATCCTAAATCTTCCTGAATTTTATAAATGCCGACCATGCCATGCCAGACATTATTTCCCCAATCTTTCAACGCTGAATCCAAAGCATACTTATCAATCAGTGCCAAAAAGTCTTTGTCAGAGAGCTTTTTTGCATAATCATGGAGCAGACCTGCCAAACCAGCTTTTTCTACATCTACACCGAAGCGCTCTGCCAAGTCAATCGCTGCTTGTTCCACTCCCAGACAATGTTTAAAACGTTTCTCTGGTAAAAGCTGCTGCATTTTGACTAAAAGCTGCTCACGAGAAATTCCCACGTAAGTTTCATATCCCATTATTGTAAAGCCCTTCTTTCTCAATATAGTCTAAAACTGGCTTAGGTAGGAGAAAATTAGGCGTCCTACCTTGAGCTAGAAAATCTCGAACCATGCTCGAAGAAATATCCATCAACGGCACATCTACCCAGATAACTGGATAAGAGGTACCAGCTTTATAACGGGGGCGCTGAACACCAACAAATTGCACCAAATCAACTAATTCGTCAATTCGATGCCACTTGGGAAGGTAATCTACCATATCCGCTCCGATGATAAAATAATAATCTGTATCTGGATGTTTTTCCGTCAAGAATTTCATCGTATCATAGGTGTAACTAATACCCTTTCTCTCTAACTCAATGGTTTCAATTCCCAGACCTTCAATACCTTCAATTGCCAACTTCAGCATCTTCAGTCGGTGCTTCTCATCAATCGTTGATTTCTTATCAACATGTGGTGGCTCATACTCAGGCATCAGCAAGACCTGATCTAAACATAATTGTTGACGAACTTGATCCGCCACAACCAAATGGGCATTATGAACTGGATTAAAGTTTCCACCTAAAATCCCCACCTGCTTTCTTTTTTTTGCTTTTACTTCTGGTTCCAACTTCACCTTGGTGAAGGGAGTCAGTAATTCAATTGCCATAGGCTGCTTCCTCTAAATTTCTTTTACCTTTACTGAAATTTTGCGGTTTTCCTTTTTGCTAGACTGTTTGTAGAGAATTAAAATACGACCAATTTTTTGAACAGTATCCACACCGATTTCCTCTTCGAGAATTTCTGCTACTTCATGGATGTTCTCATCTGTATTTTGTAGAAGAGTTACTTTAATTAATTCTCTAGCATCTAGAGCTTGACGAACACTCGTTTTAATCTGGTCATTGAGACCATTTTTGCCAATCTGAATGATTGGTTTGAGGCTGTGAGCCTGACTATTCAAAAAAGCTCGCTGTTTGGATGTTAATGACATAATAAGATACAAAGAACGACAAAACCGACAGAAAACTAGGAAATTCGACGAAGAATCAATGATTTTCTAAGAGAATTTTTCTATTTTCCAAAGTTTTAACTCGTGTTCAATTCCTTTCTAAAAATTGGTTTAACTGTGACGGTTTCTTACTAGAATTCCTTAGATAATGGCTTTTCGGGTCACTACTGCAACTCCCTCTGGTGCCCAGGCTACAATCTTTGCTGGCCCTGTCACGCGAATCCAGCCCAAGCCTGAAAAGACTACATCTGTTTTGGTTTCAATTTTCAACTCATGTTTGACGAGCTGAGGAAAATCTGCCACTTCTTTTTTAGAGGGCGGTGCTAGCAAAGAGCCAACATGCTTTTCATAAAATTCTCCCGCTCCTACAAGCTTGGTGCGGTGCAATTTGAGTTCATTGTCAAAATAAGCCGTAAAGCCCTGTTTATCACCCGACACAAAATCAAAGCGCCCCAAGCCCCCTAAAAAGAGGGTTTGTTCAGGATTGAGTTGGTAAGTTTTGGGTTTGATTTCCTTTTTAGGACTGACATATTTAAGATTTTTAGCAGACAGATAATGAGCCATTTGGTGGCGGTGGATAATCCCTGGTGTGTCGTAGATATGACTGCCGTCAGCCAGCGGAATCTCAATCTTATCCAGTGTGGTTCCTGGAAAACGCGAAGTCGTAATGATTTCCTTATCCCCAGTAATTTCCTGAATAATAGCATTGATAAGGGTGGACTTACCAACATTGGTCACGCCGACCACATAAACATCTCGGCCTTTCCGATATTGCTCAATCTTTTCAATCAATTCTTTAATCGCTTGCTTGTTTTGAGCTGAAGTCAAAACTACATCAACAGGGCGCAGTCCTTCCTCGTGAGCCCGCTCCGTCAGCCATTGGGCAACCTTGCTCGTCTTAACCGACTTAGGGAGAATGTCTTTTTTATTCCCAACCAACAGCACATCATTGCCAGCCACAAAACGTGGCAAACCCGGAATCACCGAACCATTAAAATCAAAAATATCTACTACATTGACTACGAGAGCATTGCTGTCGCCGACTTCGTGGAGAAGTCTGAGAAAATCATCATCTGTCAGTTGCACATCGGTAATTTCGTTGTAGTGACGCAGACGGAAACAGCGCTGACAATACAGCTCACCTGTCTCCATTCCCTTTTCCAAAGCCGACTGAGGGGTGTAGCCAAGCCTATCCTTATATTTTGTCTGAATCGGTGCTCCACACCCAATACAGAGAATGTCTTCCATACTTAAATTCCTTTTTTATACTCAATCGGTCCATATTTTTCGGTGATTTTTTTCAACACACGACGCTCACGAGCTCGGTTAATCTGGGTCTTTAACGAATCATGCTCAACCAGTGGCTTAACCAAAATCGAACGAATTCCGGCTCTATGAGCAGCTCGAATGTCAGTCATGAGCTGATCTCCCACCATGACTACTTCATTTTTCTCAAAATGAAATTCTTTCAGCGCCCGATCAATCCCCCAAGTGAATGGTTTCATAGACCAACAGACATAGTCAATTTCAAACTTTTCAACTGCTCGTTTGACTCGTTTTTTAGTGTTATTGGACACCACAATAATCCGAATCCCTGCATCGCGCACATCATGGAGCCACTGCTTCATTTCTGGCGTTCCGTCGGGATTGTTCCATGCGATAAGAGTATTATCTAAATCCACCAAAACAGCCTTGATACCGTGTTTTTTTAAACTTTCAACTGTCAAATCATAAACTGCCTCAATCGCAAAATCAGGCATGTAGTTTTCAATTGCCACATTTCTCTCCAAACATTATACTTCTACCTATTTTAACATAAAAAAAGAGTTTTCGCACCCTAGATTTTTTCATCGATTTTATGTACAATTTGCCAAAAAATGTTTAAAAATGTTATAGTAAGAATAGAGAATTTAACACGGAGGAACTTATGGCAAATACGAGTAAGAAAATGACTGCCGTCTCCCCTCTTTTACAAAAATTTATCAACTGGTCTTCTATTGTTGGAGCAGTTGGAACGGTGATTTTCTGTATCTGGGCCTATTATGCTGGCATTTTACAATCCAAAGAAACCCTGTCCGCCTTTATTAAACAGGCTGGATTTTGGGGACCGCCACTCTTTATTTTCCTGCAAATCCTACAGACAGTTGTTCCTATTATTCCCGGAGCTTTGACTTCGGTTGCTGGTGTTTTTATTTATGGTCATATCGTTGGAACCATTTATAATTATGTCGGCATCGTCATCGGCTGTGCTATTATTTTTTATCTGGCGCGTACCTACGGACCAGCTTTTGTCCAATCTGTCGTCAGCAAACGCACCTATGATAAGTACATCGGTTGGCTGGATGAAGACAATCGTTTTGAGCGTTTTTTCATCTTTATGATGATTTGGCCTATCAGCCCAGCTGACTTCCTCTGCATGCTAGCAGCCCTGACGAAGATGTCTTTTAAAAAATACATGATAATTATTGTATTATGCAAACCAATCACACTGGTCATTTATACTTACGGTTTGACGTATATTATTGATTTCTTTTGGCAATTATTTTCAAAATAAAAGGCAGAGTGAAATAAACAGCTCTGTCTTTTTATAAGATCCCTTTTCTTTTTTCCAATATCAGATCTTTTATAGAAATCAAGGCGACCGCTGATAAAATCATAAACATACCAGCAAAATCTACGAGATAAAATTGCTCGTGCATAATGAGAAAGGCAAAAAATACAGCCGATATAGGCTCAACAGCCGCCAGAAGGCTAGATTTCACAGGCCCGACTAAACTGGTTCCTTTAAGAAATAGCGTATAGGCGAGAATTGTCCCCACTAAAATAATCCCAGCTAAAGCTAGATACACTTCCATGGATAATCGCCAATGAAAATGCAAGATACCGCTGAATGGTGTCAGAACAAGGCCTGCGAACATCATCCCCACTCCAATCACCGGAATACTACCCCACGCCTTTATCAACTGAATCGGAATAAGAATATACAAAGCGTAAGTGAATGCCGCAAACAGTCCCCAGAACAGTCCTGCAGGCGTGACAGATAAGTGATTGAGTTGTCCATGAGTGGCAATCAAAAAAGTACCACCAACAGCCAATATCATAGACAATACTTCTGTCACAGTAGGTGCAACACGGTCTTTGATACAAGTGTAAGCAAGGATTCCAACCGGACAGACATATTGTAAAACGGTTGCCGTTCCTGCATTGCTTTCATAAATAGACTTTAAATAAGCAAATTGATTAAGCAACAATCCTAATAAAGCAAACAGTGCCAAAGACATCATCGCCTTTCGGTCTTTTATCATTTCAATCAATTTTCTACGATTAGCTAGCACCATATACAATACCAACAAAGCCCCTGCGATTATAAGTCGGACATTTGTTAAAACTAAAACCGGAAATCCATGCGCCATCAAGTATTGTCCGCTCGTCCCAGACAAGCCCCATGCAATTCCTGCGACTAAGGTTAAAATGGTGCCCTTTGCTATTTTTGACATATCTTACCCCTAAACTTTTCCATTTTATGATTATAGCACAAAAAATCAGCCAAAACGACTGATTTTTTAGATTTTACAACTTCGCTAATTCCTCATTAAGTAGCTTTTGAGCTACTTGTGGATTGGCTTGACCTTTGGTAGCTTTCATGAGCTGACCAATCAGGGACTTGGCTGCATTTTTGTTGCCACTCTTGTAATCGTTAAGAGCTTTTTCATTGTTAGCAAAAACCTCTTGAATGATTGGCAGAAGTTGTGCTGAATCAGAAATTTGCACCAAGCCAGCTTTTTCAACGTATTCCTTGGCTGACCCACCATTTTTCGCCAAATGAACAAAGACTTTTTTGGCAATTTTAGAGGAAATCGTACCGTCTGCCACCAAACTCAACATTTCAGTCAAATTGACTGGTGTCAAACCGATTTCTTCAATGGTTTTACCTTCCGCATTGAGATATTGAGCCACCTCACCTTGGAGCCAGTTTGACACAGATTTTGCGTCTCCGCCTGCTGCCACCGCAGCTTCAAAGAAATCTGAGATGTTCTTCGTCGCTGTTAATTGCTTAGCATCATAGTCTGACAATCCAAAGTCTGCCTTGTACTTAGCCCGACGTTCTTTTGGAAAGGCTGGTAAATCTGAGCGCACTGACTCAATCCAACTATCATCAATCTCAAAGTTCGGTAAATCTGGCTCTGGGAAGTAACGATAGTCAGCCGAGCCTTCCTTGCCCCGCATAAGCAGGGTTTCACCCGTTGCTTCGTCATCCCGACGGTTTTCTTGACGAATTTGACCGCCGCTGCGCAAAATCTCAGCTTGACGTTTTTCCTCAAAAGCCAAGCCCTTGCGAACAAAGTTGAAGGAATTAAGATTTTTTAGTTCTGTCTTGGTTCCAAACTCTTCTTGACCATAAGGACGGATAGAAATATTGGCATCCACGCGCATGGACCCTTCTTCCATTTTGACGTCAGAAATACCCGTATACTGGATGATTTCTTTAAGGGCTGTCAGATAAGCATAGGCTTCTTCTGGACTTCGCATATCCGCTTCTGAAACAATCTCAATCAGCGGCACGCCTTGGCGGTTAAGGTCAACATAAGAATAACCATCACTGCCGTGAGTGTTCTTTCCAGCGTCTTCTTCCAAATGAGCCCGCTCAATGCGAATTTTTTTAGTCGTACCGTCTTCTAGCTCAATCTCAATCCAGCCATTGTAGCCAATGGGCTCATCAAATTGAGAAATTTGATAGGCTTTAGGATTATCTGGATAAAAATAATTCTTGCGGTCAAAGTGCATTTTTTGATGAATGTCCATATTGAGCGCCAGAGCAGCCTTGATACCGTAATCAATAACTCCCTTGTTCATCACCGGCAAGACACCTGGGAAAGACCAGTCAATGATATTGGTGTTGGTATTTGGATCTTCTCCGAAATGAGCCGGTGCTGGTGAGAAAATTTTTGAATTTGTTTTTAATTCAACGTGGACTTCCAGCCCAATAATCGTTTCAAAGTTCATTATTTTTCACCTCCAAAAATGACTGGTTTTTGCTTGTGGTAGTCTGTCGTTGCTTCAAAAGCAGCTGCCACTTGATAAATCGTTTCTTCATCAAAATGATTTCCAATCAATTGCAGACCAACCGGAAGTCCGTCCGCAAAGCCTGCTGGAATAGAAATACCAGGAAGCCCTGCCAAATTGACCGGAATTGTCAAAAGGTCAGCCAAATACATCGCTACTGGATCGTGACTTTGAGTTCCTAAGTCGTAAGCAACCGTTGGTGCAGTTGGTCCTAAAATCAAATCATACTTTTCAAATACCTTGGCAAAATCCTGCATAATGAGCGTCCGAACTTGACCTGCTTTCTTGAAATAAGCATCGTAATAACCAGAAGATAGACTAAATGTTCCCAACATAATCCGGCGCTTTACTTCCTCACCAAAACCTTGGCTACGAGACTTGACATAGACATCTTCTAAGTTCTCAATCTCATCTGCCCGATAGCCATAACGAATCCCATCGAAACGTTGCAAGTTAGAGCTGGCTTCAGAGGAAGCGATGATATAGTAAACCGCTACCCCATATTTGCTGTGCGGCAGGCTGACTTCTTCAACAATCGCTCCCAGACTTTCCAAATGTTTAGCAGCTGCCAAAATGCGTTCCTTGACTTTTTCATCAATCCCTTCACCCATATATTCTTTTGGAAGAGCAATTTTCAATCCTTTAATATCTTGACCAATCTTGCTAGTGAAATCAGGAACAGTCCGTTGAGAAGAGGTTGAGTCTTTTTTATCATTGCCTGCAATTACGCCCAACAGCTGAGCGTTTTCTTTGACCGTCTGAGAAAAAGGTCCAATTTGATCCAACGAGCTACCAAAAGCAATGAGCCCAAAGCGAGAAACTCGTCCATAAGTTGGCTTCAGTCCGACCACTCCGTTAAAGGAAGCTGGCTGACGGATAGAGCCACCGGTATCAGAACCTAAAGACAAGCGAACCTGACCAGAAGCAACTGCTGTCGCTGAACCACCAGATGAACCACCGGGAACTTTTGTAGCGTCCCAGGCATTTTTCGTAGTCTTAAAATAAGAATTTTCACTGGAGCCACCCATGGCAAATTCGTCCATATTGGTCTTACCAATGACAATCATATCTTTCTCATGGAGTTTTTCTACACTGGTTGCATCAAAAATTGGCTTATAATTGTAAAGAATTTTTGATGCAGCTGTCGTTAAAATCCCCTTAGTAGAAATATTGTCCTTAACAGCTAGTGGAATCCCGCTCATAAGATTATCTGCGTCAATTCCCTTCGCGTCTACTGCTGCTGCTTGCGCCAATGCTTCTTCTTCACTAATCGTAATAAAGCTATCAACTGCACTTTCTCGACTCTTAATATCTTCCAGAGTAGCTTTCGCCAGCTCAACTGCGGAAAGTTCCTTTTTGACAAGGAGATCATGCAATTCTTCAATTGTTTTTTGATTCAAAGTCATTAGGCGTCTCCTCCGTCATCTAGAATAGCAGGCACTTTGATATAGCCTCGCTCTTTTTCAGGCACATTTTGGAAAAGTTCTTCTCGATTCCAACCTGCAACTGCTACATCTTCACGCATATAGTTGACATTTTCTGCAACATTTGATGTAAAAGGCACACCAGTCGTATCAACTTCGTTTAACAACTCCACCATGTCCACAATTTTTGACAAAGTTGTCGCAAATTCTGCCGTTTCTTCAGGTGAAAAAGCTAGTTTTGACAAGTGGGCAACATGCGTTACTTCCTCTTGAGTAATTTTCATCTCTGTTTCCTTTCTCTTCTTTTATTTTTCAGCATAACCGAAAAACAGTCATCTTCTTATTTTATCACAAATAGGCTTAGTTCTTCAATTCCAAATGAAGTTCTTTCACTTGACTCGCATCTACTTGGCTGGGACTTTCTAGCATCGGATCAAAACCAGTTCCATTTTTAGGAAAGGCGATGACTTGGCGGATATTTTCTTCCCCAGCCAAAATCATAACCAAGCGATCCAAGCCTAGAGCCAGGCCACCGTGTGGTGGGAAACCATAATCAAGCGCTTCTAGGAAAAATCCAAAGTCCCGCTCGTAATCTTCTTTTTCCATGCCCAAGAGTTCAAACATAGCTTCTTGACTCTTTCGATCATGAATCCGCAGGCTACCACCCCCAATTTCATAACCATTAAGGACAATATCATAGGCATGACTTTTGATTGAAGCTAAATCTTCTTTCTCATTTTCAAAAATTCCTTGGGTGAACGGGTGGTGCATAGCTTGATAGCGCCCCTGCTCCTCATTCCACTCTAGCAAAGGCCAATCTAATACCCAAAGGAAGTCCAGTCGACTCTGATCGATTAAATCTAATTGTTTGGCAATCTCCAATCGCAAGTGCCCCAAGGCTTCCTGAGCTTGTCTTTTCTTGGCGATGACCAGTAAAAGCAAATCACCGTCTTGCGCTTCCAATCGGTCTAGGAAGGCAGCTGCTTCTGCTTCAAAAGTCGAAGCCAAATCCCCTTGAAGTTCACCTGCTTCCACTTTAAGACTAGCAAACCTACTAGCTCCAAATTCTTTCATTTCCTGATAGAAATGACTGAGTTGCTTCTTCGTGAAAGAATCCGCAGCATTTGGAACACAGATACCCCATAATTCTTCGTGACGAGCAAAAGCCTGCTTCAGCAAAAGAGAGGAATTATCCTGACAGAGAGCGGTCAGATTTTTCAGTTCCAAACCAAAACGCGTATCCGGTTTATCTGTACCAAAGCGACTCATAGCTTCCTCATAACTGATAGTCGGAAAAGCTTCGGTCAGTTCCAAACCATGAGTTTTCTTGACAACCGCTTTGAGCATCTCTTCTACAAGCATACGAATATCTTCTTCACTAGCAAAACTCATTTCCATATCGACCTGAGTAAATTCAGGCTGACGGTCTCCCCGTAGATCCTCATCTCGAAAGCAGCGAACAACTTGATAATAACGCTCCAGACCAGCTCCCATTAGGAGTTGCTTCAGCATTTGCGGACTTTGAGGCAAGGCATAAAATTGATTTTTAAAGACGCGGCTGGGAACCAAAAAGTCTCTGGCTCCTTCTGGTGTAGACTTTGTCAAATAAGGTGTCTCCACTTCCAGAAAATCCTTACCGTTTAAGTAGTCACGAATTGTGCTGGTTACTTGGTGACGAAGTTTGAGGTTCTCCGTCATCTTACTCCGACGCAAATCCAGATAGCGGTACTTCTGCCGCAACTCTTCTCCTGTATGGGCGTGCTGATCGACTTCAAAAGGAAGAGGCTTACTACTTGCAAGGATTTGAATCGCCTCTGCTCGCAGCTCCACCTGTCCAGACTTGATTGCTCTGTTGACAAAGCGGGCTTCTCGCTCGACAACTTCTCCTGTAACAGCAATCACATCTTCTTTATGTAGATGTTCAATTTCAGTAAAAGCCGGGCTATCACCTGCGACAAAAACTTGAAGCAGTCCTTCTCGGTCTCGTAGCTCTATAAAAGCCAATTTCCCATGATTTCGGATATTTGCGACCCATCCAGTCGCTGTCATTTTCTGACCAACTTGTTCCAAACCGTAGTTTCCAATAAAAACTTCTTTCATATTCTCTACCTCTTTCTAAATTCATTTCAGTTAAATCGTCAACTTGCCGCAAATTACTTATAGAGATCTACGCCCGTAGCTCTAGATACTAAAAGTAGGAAGCATTTTTTGTTTACAGCTTTTGTCCAACTGACAAAATTGCAACCGCTCCTCTAAGTACTAAGAATTATAAGGAACATTGACTTTACTACGTAAATCTATGACCATAGCTCTAAACACTAAAACATTCAGAGCTATAGAAAAACGGCTTCCGCCTGTAAAACAGACGAAAGCCGTGGTACCACTGTTATTCGTTGCATTGCAACCTCTGGCTCGTAACGTGAGCAGACGTTTGTGCTTTGATTCACACAAATTATTTACAATGATTTAATAGTTTCAGACAATATCATCCTTTGCCATTAATAGTATAGAAAAAAACCATTTTATCATTGACAGTACGTTCTTCGGATTTTGCTTCCTTGGTGCTGCTCTCAGCTTTCAGCACTCTCTGTTCAAGTCAACAAGCCTACTCTACTGCTTTTTTACTTTTAAATTGTTATCTATTATAGTCGAACCTAAAACATTTTGCAAGTGGTTTAGTGCAAATTTATGATTTTCCTCCGAAAGAGAAGCCACAGCCGACTCTACCACCTCAATTTGATACCCTAAATTATAGGCATCAATAGCTGTATGGAGAACACAAATATCCGTCAGGACACCTGTCAGAATTACCGTATCTACTTTTCTTTCTCGCAAGCGAATATCCAAATCTGTCCCCGAAAAAGCTGAATAATGCCGTTTATCCATCCAAAAGACGCGAGAATCTGCTTTATGCTCCTGATAAAAATCCGCCAACGGTCCATAAAGGTTACGTCCACTAGTGCCTTTGATGTTATGTGGTGGAAAGAGTTTACTCTCTGGGTGAAAAATATCCCCTTCATCATGGGCATCAATGGCAAAAAAGATATAATCGCCTCGATCAAAAGCAACCTTTGTTACCTGTGCGATAGTTTTAGAAATCGCCTGAGCTGGTGCACCTGCTGTTAACTTCCCATCATCCGCTACAAAATCCACCGTATAATCAATCGAAATCAATGCTTTTGTCATCAGTAATCTCTCTTTTTAATCTCTTCAAAGACATCGGGAATAAGGACTTTAAGATAGGTTCCTTTCATTCCTAAAGAACGACTTTCAATAATACCTGCACTCTCTAGTTTACGCAGAGCATTGACAATCACCGAGCGAGTAATGCCAATACGATCCGCAATGACCGATGCTGTCAATTGACCTTCATTACCGTTTAATTCACCTAAAATAGCTGAAACAGCTCGTAATTCTGAATAAGACAAAGTATTTACAGCCATGGTTACCGCTGTTCTGCGACGAATATTTTTTTCATCTTCTTCTCGTTGGAAATTGAGTAACTGAATACCAACCACTGTACTTGCAATTTCTACTAAGATTAGATCATCATCGTCAAATTCTTTATCATTGCGCCAAACAATCAAGGTCCCTAAGCGAATCCCTGAAACGTGGATAGGTGAAATTGTCGTCAAGCCATCTGGAAATTCATCTTTGGTTTCGACAGGAAAAATTGACAAATCATGATTGACAGGAAGATTGGCTTCTGTGTCATACATTAAATTCGCTGTGCGAACATATTCTTCTGGGAAGATTTTCGTTTGATAAAATGCTTCCACTCGGTCATTATTCGTCTTGTAGCGCATGAAATACCCCAAAAGACGCCCTTTACTGTTTACAATGCAGGCATTGCAATCCATAATTTCAGCTAACTGCTGAGTAATTGCATTGTAAGGTAATTCATCTTGCAATCGCTCATCTGAACGACGCAAAATAGATGTAATTTTTCGTGTTTTTGCTAATAAGTTTGCCATAATTTACCTCGCATATAATCTTATTGATTATATCATAAAGCGCTTTAATCTTCAACAATTATCTGAAAATTGTTTATTGAGATACAATTGTGTACAATTAGTCCTGCTAAGTTTATTACTCTTTTATTTCAGCAACAAAAAAGCAACCTTTCGGCTGCTCTTCGTCATCTCCGATATTGCCTTAAGAAACGAGTCATCTTTTCTTGAATTTGTGCCAGTTCATCTACACGAGGCAGATAAACAATCCGGAAATGATCTGGATCTTTCCAGTTAAAGCCTCGTCCGTGCACCAGCAAAATCTTTTCTTGCTTTAAGAAATCAAGCACGAATTGCTCATCGTCATCTACTCGATACATTTCCCTATCAATTTTAGGAAAAATATAAAGCCCCGCTTTAGGTTTGGTTGCTGACAAGCCTGGAATTTCATTGATAGCCTTGTAAATAAAATTCCGTTGCTCATAAATGCGCCCACCAGGAAGCAGCAATTCATCAACTGATTGATAACCACCAAGCGACGTTTGTACCACATGCTGAGATAAGACGTTTGAGCACAAACGCATATTGGATAGCATGTTTAGCCCTTCAATATAATCTTTCACGTGATATTTAGGACCAGATAACACCATCCACCCGACACGAAAACCCGCGATACGGTGTGATTTAGACAAGCCGTTCATGCTGACACAAAAGAGGTCAGGAGCCAAACTGGCGATAGCCGTATGTTTCTCACCGTCCATCACTAAACGGTCATAAATCTCATCTGCAAAAATAATCAAGTTGTTTTGCCGCGCAACTTCAACAAGTTCTTCCAACACCTCTTTAGGATACAAAGCTCCTGTCGGATTGTTGGGGTTGATAACGACAATAGCCTTTGTATTAGAAGTAATTTTCGATCTAATGTCATCAATATCTGGGTACCAATCAGCAGCTTCATCACAAAGATAGTGAACAGCATTCCCTCCTGCTAAACTGACCGCTGCGGTCCAGAGAGGATAATCCGGCATAGGTACCAGCACCTCATCGCCATTGTCTAGCAAACCTTGCATAGACATGACAATCAGCTCGCTGACTCCATTTCCAAGGTAGACATCGTCAATATCAACATTTGGAATATTCTTTAACTGGCAATATTGCATAATGGCTTTTCGAGCAGAAAAAATCCCTTTCGAGTCTGAATACCCCTCGCTATCACGTGCATTCATAATCAAGTCATGAATCACCTCATCTGGCGCTGTAAAACCAAACTCAGCTGGGTTTCCTGTATTCAAACGGAGGATTTTCTCACCGTTTGCGCGCATCCGCATGGCTTCTTCTAAGACGGGACCACGAATATCATAAGCCACATGTTCTAATTTTGTTGATTTATTAAATTCTTTCATCGAATTTTTCCTCATTTCAAAAAAGTCAATTTATTATAACGCAATTTTCCTAAAAAATCTAAAAAACTTCTTGTAAAGTCTGCATGAAAATGCTTTACTTTTTTCATGTAAAGGGTTACAATATAACTAAAGAAAGAATGGAGGTATTCCTATGCTACAAAGATATCAAAACATTATGGTCGCTGTTGACGGTTCTCACGAAGCTGAGCTTGCCTTTGAAAAGGGTGTAAATGTTGCGCTTAGAAATAATTCACGCCTAACGATCGCCCATGTAATTGATACACGTGCCTTGCAAAGCGTTTCTACATTTGATGCAGAAGTCTATGAAGAATTGCAAGAAGATGCAAAGAAACTCATGGATCAATATGCTGAAAAAGCCAAGGAAGCCGGCGTGACAAATGTTGTCACAGTTGTTGAAATGGGAAATCCGAAAACCCTTCTTGCCACTGATATTCCAGAAGAACAAAAAGTTGATCTCATCATGGTCGGTGCTACTGGGCTCAATGCCTTTGAACGGTTACTGGTTGGTTCCTCATCTGAATACATCTTGCGTCATGCAAAAGTTGACTTACTTGTTGTTCGTGATAAGGAAAAAACATTATAATACAAAGATAGAGAGATTGGCATAAACCAGTCTCTCCTCTTTTTTATTCTTCATTTTTTTCACAATTTCGTTGATAAGCTTGAATTTGACGTTCAAGCTCTTTTTTGATAGCAGGTTCCGGTGCATAATTTTTTTCCCAATCATCTGGTTTTAAAATTTTATGAGTAACTGGGTCAAAGTGCGCTTTGCCATCTGGGAAGAGTTTCCCCATATTCGCTTGGTGTACAATTTCAAATAAACGCTCAGGATCTACTCCCATTAAAACAAAACTACCATAAGTAAAATACAACATATCAATCAGTGCATCTACTTGCCCAACTAAGGACATCTCTGCTTTGCTCTTCTTTTTGACTTTTTCAGCAGCTTTGTTCACAGCTTCGTGCAAAGATTGAACAGACTGATTGAAAATTTCTTCTGACGGACTGGCTGCCCGTAAAAATTCTACTAATTCTTCTACCTTGAAACCTGCACGATGACGAGCACCTTCTGTTGTCCACAGGATGGGCTCTTCCTGCGTGCATTCATCCATTATCCCATGAAATTCTTTGACCTTATTAAAGTGGTGGTCGTTACTGACAAAGACTTTTTCACTTGCCAAAATACCAAAATGCTCCAAAGCCTTATGAATTCCGTCCTGACTATTACTGCTAGTAGTGTGTTTCGCGACTTCTTTCACTCGACTGGTTCCATTTCCCATGGCAATAGACATGCCAACACCCGCTAACATCTCAACATCATTATCAGAATCACCAAAAGCCATGACTTGATTGATGTCAAAACCGTATTCTTTTCCGACCAGCTTAATTCCTTCTAACTTTGACATTCCTTGATTGACGATATCAGCTGCGAAAGGACTGCTACGAGTAAACTTTAAATCTGGAAAATCTACTTCGATAGCTTGTGTTTCTTTTGGTGTTGCCAGCATCAGTACTTGATAAATCGGCTCTTGAATAGATTTCAATAAATCATCCTGTTGTTGAGGAAGTGCCTTACTAATCACATTGTTGAAACTTTTATTGACCAAGTGTGTCATCTTCTTCGGAACAAAGTGACTGGTCCATTGAGAAAACTTGCTCATGCCAAAGCTCATGATTTTGGAGCCAACCACTCCTGATTTTGTCCCAAATGAAATTTCTATTTTATGCTGGCGAGCATACTGAATCAAGTGACGCAAACTGGTTTTATCAATTGGCTTCGCAGAAATGACTTTATCTTTTGAAAAAATATATTGTCCATTATAGGTTACTGCAAAGTCCAAATCCAACTGCTCCATAAAAGATTGAACAAAAAATGGACCCCGACCTGTCGCTAAACCAACTAAAATACCTTGCTGTTTTAAACTATGAATCGCTTGTTCTGTGGATTTCAAGACTGTCCGACTATCATTTACTAACGTCCCATCAATATCAAAAAAGACTGCTTTAATTTCCATTCATTTCTCATCTCTTTCTTTTATGATACAATAATTATAGCATAGATTCAGGAGAAGCTCACTTATGACCAAAAGAATTTTAGTTTTACATACTGGCGGTACTATTTCCATGCAGGCGGACACTACTGGAAAAGTCATCACAACTGAACACAATCCCATGAACCATGTCACAGTTCCTCTAGAAGGTATTCAAGTGACGGCTCTTGATGTTTTCAATATTCCTAGCCCTCACATAACACCACAGCACATGCTGCAATTGTATCAAAAAATCAAGACAGACGGGAAGCATTTTGACGGGGTTGTCATTACTCATGGAACGGACACTCTGGAAGAAACAGCTTATTTTTTGGATACCATGGAACTTCCAGATATTCCTGTCGTCTTGACCGGTGCCATGCGAAGCTCCAATGAACTAGGAAGTGACGGAGTTTACAATTACTTATCTGCACTCCGTGTAGCAAGTGATGACAAAGCACGCGGAAAAGGCGTTCTGGTGGTTATGAATGATGAAGTCCATGCTGCCAAATACGTGACAAAAACGCATACGACCAATGTCAGCACTTTTCAAACGCCAACTCATGGACCACTCGGACTGATTATGAAGCAAGAAATCCTCTATTTCAAAACAGCTGAACCACGCGTTCGTTTTCATTTAGATAAAATTTCTGGGTTTGTACCGATTATCCCAGCCTATGCTGGAATGAAAACCGAACTGCTTGATATGCTAGACTTGGAAAAGATAGACGGTCTCATCGTTGAAGGCTTTGGCGCTGGAAATCTACCACAAGAAGTTGCCCAAAAGCTCAGACAACTTGCGAATTCTGGATTGCCAATTGCACTTGTATCACGTTGCTTTAACGGGATTGCAGAGCCAGTTTACGCTTATGAAGGAGGCGGTGTAAAGTTACACGAATCAGGAATCATGTTTGTCAAAGAACTGAATGCTCCTAAAGCTCGTATCAAGCTGCTAATCGCCCTGAATGCTAGACTTCAAGAGCAAGAATTAAAAGACTACATGGAAGGCTAGGTTCTTACATAGATAAAAAGCCTCGAGTGATTCGAAGCTTCTTAGGATATTTTATGTTTAGGAGATTTATGAAAAAAAGTTTTTAGCTCTTTTGTTTTTTAGTTATTTGCCATATATTTCTGATTCCTTTCCTGTTTTTTTGAATGTTTTGTTATAATTTACTTTAATGTTTACTGTCATTGGACTTACCTCTTTCTTTTTGATGAATTTAGTATAGCCCGAAAAACTTAAAGCAGACTTATAGATTTCTTTCAGAAAACTTAATTTAAAAAACTTCATCCAAATGAAAATGGTGAAGTTTTTTTGTTTTATACATGATGATAGACTCAAATCAATCCAAATAATCCTGTTGTTCCAAATGAAGTGCTACAATATACCAGTCTGCATTCGTTCGCCAATCAGGAGTGGACACAATTTGACTGGCGACCTTTCTGGCCTCTTCTAAAATTGGATAATCCTCCAAAATATCCGCTACCTGAAATTCCGGCAAACCAGACTGACGAGTGCCAAAGATTTCACCAGAACCACGCATTTTCAAATCTTCCTCAGCTAAGACAAAACCGTCAGTTGTTTCCGTCATGATTTTCATGCGTTTCTTGCCAGATTCCGTCTTGGGATTAGCCACGAGAACCGCATAAGACTGCTTATTCCCACGACCTACTCGACCACGTAACTGATGAAGCTGACTGAGCCCAAATCGATCCGCATCCATGATTAGCATGACCGTAGCATTGGGCACATTGACACCGACTTCAATAACAGTCGTGGAAACCAGAATGTCCGTTTTCCCTTCCTTAAAATCCTGCATAATGGCATCTTTTTCATCGCTCTTCATTTTACCATGTAGTAGTGCTACATGAGCTTTGTCACCGAAATAAGCCTTTAGTTCCTTTTCCAAAGCAATCGCATTTTTCAGATCCAGCGCTTCTGACTCCTCAATCAAAGGAGAGATGACATAGACTTGAGCACCTCGTTGCAGCTCTTTTATCAACCAATCCAGAACTACTTCCAGCTGCTCATGCTTGACCCAACGGGTGATGATTGGCTTACGTCCTGCTGGCATTTGATCAATAATGGACACATCCATATCGCCAAAAGCAGTAATAGCAAGCGTCCTAGGAATGGGCGTTGCAGTCATCATGAGGACATCAGGATTATTTCCTTTTTCTCGCAAAATTCGCCTCTGCCCCACTCCAAAGCGGTGCTGTTCATCAATAATCACCAGACCGAGCTGATGATATATCACACTTTCTTGAATCAAAGCATGAGTGCCGACAATCATATCCACCTGACCAACCTCAATAGCTTCTAGTGCCTGTCTGCGTTCTGCTGGCTTCATTCCTCCTGTCAACAGAATTATCCGCAGTTCAGGAAAAAGTTGGCTCAAGCTATCAAAGTGCTGCTCTGCCAAGATTTCAGTCGGTACCATGAGAGTAGATTGCAAACCAGCTGTATAAGTAGCATACATAGCTAAACCTGCAACCACCGTCTTTCCGCTTCCGACATCTCCCTGCAAGAGCCTGTTCATGTGAGCTGGCGATTTCATATCCTGTAAAATCTCGTTTAGACTGCGCTCTTGAGCAACTGTCAGCTCAAAAGGTAGAGTAGCTTTTTTATTTTCTAGCAAGTCTGCCTGCCAAGGAATAATTAAGCCCTGACTAACATCTTTTGTTTCACATTTGAGAACCTGCAATTGCATTTGAAAATAAAAAAGCTCTTCAAACTTGACCCGACGCAAGGCTTGTTTGTACTCTGTTAAGTCTTTTGGAAAATGCATTGCTCGTACAGCCTGACTACGTTCCACTAACTGATAGCGCTCCAGCAGAATTTGAGGCAGATTTTCTTCCAACAGAAGTTCTAAGCTTTGGTCAAAAGCTGTCTTAATGACCTTCACCAAACTAGCTTGACTAATCCCTTGTGCCACTCGATAAACAGGCTGCAAATCATCTTCTACTTGTGCTAGAATTTTCATCCCGGTCAAACTAGCCTTTGCCTTATCCCATTTTCCGAAAATAGCAATGGTTGAGCCAACCTCCACCTTGTCTGCTAGATAAGGTTGATTAAAGAAGTTGACTGCAAGTACCACCTCTCCCTGCTTTATGGTAAAACGCAGGCGATTGCGCTTGTAGCCATAGTACTGGACATTTGCTGGTGTAGTCACCACCCCTGAAATAACTGCCTTTTCACCATCTTCCAGTTCTAACACATTCTTACTTTTAAAATCTTCATAGCGAAAGGGAAAATAGAGCAGCAAATCTTGCAGGCTTTCAATTCCCAGCTTAGTAAATTTTTCAGCAGATTTCGGTCCTACACCCGGCAGAACCGTTAAAGGTTGGTGTAAATTCATAATTCCTCTTTCAGTTCTGTTTCTTAAGAGTTTGTAAAAGCAGATTGGAATAACCATGCTGAAAATAGCTTTCTAGATTTTTCTAACTGCTTTTTAGTTTCAATCAATTTTTATAAACTCTAGGCACACGATCACTAATCAAGCAAACCACCTCGTAGTTGATTGTTCCTCGTTTTTCTGCTACATCTGTTGCCGAAATAGATTTTTTACTGCTTTCTCCGATAAAAACAACAGGTGTACCAATAGGATAAGCTTTAGGTAGACGAACAGTAATCTGATCCATAGACACACGCCCAACAATAGGACAAGGTTGCCCGTCAATCAAAACATTAAAACCTTGCATATCTCGTGTCCAACCGTCTGCATATCCTAACGGGATCGTTCCAATATACTGCGAATTTTCACTTGTATAAGTAGCTCCATATCCCACATCTGCCCCTGCTTCCAGCTGCTTGACATGAACTAATTCCGACACCAGAGAAAGAGCCGGCTTCATTTCATAAGGAAGCTGCAAGGTACGACCGCTAGGATTGAGACCATAGATAATATCACCCAGACGCACCGCTTTCATCACAGTCTCTGCATGCCAAAGAGTCGTTGCAGAATTACTAGCGTGAACAATCGGTGGAACGGTTTCTAATTGCTCTAAAATTTCTTTAAAACGTGCCAACTGTGCCTCAAATTTATGGGTATCTGCTTCATCAGCTGTTGCAAAATGGGTGAAGATGCCTTCTACCTGAGCACCCGCTTTTTCCAAACGATGAATGGCTTCTTGAGCGTCTTGACTATCTCGAAAACCAATCCGTCCCATTCCAGAATCAATTTTTATGTGAACAACCAAGCTAGCTACATCTATATTTGACTTCAAGAGCAAATCAATCCATTCTAAACTAGCAACCGTACAGGTCACTTTGCGCTCAATTGCCAATGAAATGGCATGAACATCTGACACTCCTAATACCAAAATCTTTTTCGTAATGCCAGCATCACGCAACTCTACAGCTTCATCAATATTGGAAACACAAAAGCCATCTACAATTGACTCAATATAGCGTGTAACAGCAACCGCACCGTGACCATAAGCATCTGCCTTCACCACAGCCCACTTTTCCACATCGTTTGGAATGTGGGCAGCAATTTGCTTAATATTAAAGCTGATAGCAGCTAAATCAACAACGGCCTTAGTAGGTCGATGATTACTCGTTTTCATGATGTTCCTCCAAAATAACACTAGCTGTAACAATATTTCCTGCATGGCTGAGCGACACCCAGACCTTGCCAGAAAAAGGCGATTTGGTAAAAACGGGCGCTCCCTTTTCATCGTTTAAAATTTCTAAATCCTGAAAAGTGACACAGCCAATACCAGTCCCCCACGCTTTAGAAAAAGCCTCTTTAGCAGACCAACGTCCCGCCAAATATTCCATTTTTCGCTTGCCCGTCAGCTTTTCAAATCGGTCAAATTCTGCGGCTGTCAAAACCTTTTGGGCAAAGCGAGCATTTTTTTCGTAAACTTTTTGAATAGAAGAAATTTCCTCTATATCAATACCATGTCCTTTAATCATCTTTTTAAAAAGAGGCTGGGACACAAACGTGTGCCAGACTCAGTTACTTTCTAAAATAAAACTTAATGCGCTAATACTATCAGATTTTACAAATCCACTCCCCATCTTTTTTATTTTTCATTTTTAGATAGGGTAGTATAAATTTCCTTGACCAGTCTGACTGTATTATCCCAACCCAAACAAGGGTCTGTAATCGATTTTCCAAACACTTCAGGCTCATTTTGACGGCCGTCTTCTAAGTAAGACTCAATCATAAATCCGCGTACAACTTTTTTGATTTTATCATTCCAGTCACGATTGATTAGGGTTTGACGGACAATCCGAATTTGTTCTAAATAACGTTTGCCTGAGTTATCATGATTGGTATCAATCATAATAAAAGGGTACTCTAGTCCCATTTCTTCATACTGTTGAATATCATTTAAGAGATTTTCATAATAGAAATTGGGAATATTTTTACCATATTCATTTATAGACCCACGCAAAATAGCATGCGCCAAAGAATTGCCAGATGTCTCTACTTCCTGACCGTGATATAGGAAAGTTTGCTTATTTTGCGCTACATAAATTGCATTGAACAGAACATTCATATTACCTGACGTTGGATTTTTCATTCCAATAGGTGCGTCAAGACCACTCGCTACAAAGCGATGTTCTTGATCTTCCACAGATCGTGCTCCGACAGCATGATAACTCACCAAATCATCTACTAAAATCAAATTAGACGGATACAGCATTTCATCAGCAGTTGTTAATCCAGTCTCTGTGATAACACGATAATGCAGATTACGAACCGCCTTAAGCCCATTGATTAAACTTGGAGCCGCCTTTACATTTGGCTGGTGAACCAATCCTTTATAACCGTCACCATTGGTTCGAGGTTTTGCTGTGTAAACACGCATGACCATAAAGAGTTTGTCTGCTACTTTCTTTTGCAAATCAGACAAACGACGAGCATATTCTAAAACTGCGTCTTCGTTATCCGAAGAACACGGACCGATGACCAACAAAAGTCTATCATCTTTTCCACGGAGAATAGCGGCCAGTTCTTTATCTCGCTTTTCCTTAATGATCAAAGCTGCTTCAGATAATCGTGTCGTCTCTTTAATACGATCAATATCAATTTTCTGACCCTTTTCAATAAATGTCATATCATTTTCCTAATGTATCATAAATCTCATGTACAAGCTGTGCTGTATTATCCCAACCCAAACAAGGGTCTGTAATGGATTTTCCAAACACTTCAGGCTCATTTTGACGACCATCTTCTAAGTAAGACTCGATCATAAAGCCACGTACAACTTTTTTGATTTTCTCATTCCAATCACGGTTGATTAGGGTTTGACGGACAATCCGCACCTGCTCTAAATACTGTTTACCAGAATTATCATGATTGGTATCAATGATGATAAAAGGATTTTCCAAGCCCATTTTTTCATATTGGTCAATCGTGTCTAGCAAATTATCATAGTAATAATTTGGAATGTTTTTTCCATACTCATCAAGTCCACCACGCAGAATAGCATGTGCCAGAGGATTCCCTGAAGTTTCTACTTCCTTACCAGCAAACAAGAAACTTTGCTTGTTTTGCGCTGCATAAATCCCATTAAACATGACATTAAGATTGCCAGACGTAGGATTTTTCAAGCCAGTCGCAACATCAGCTCCACTCGCTACAAAACGGTGTTGCTGATCTTCCACAGAACGCGCCCCAACAGCCATATATGAAATCAAATCATCTACCAACGGAAGATTTTCTGGATAGAGCATTTCATCGGCTGTCGTCATTCCTGTCTCCGTAATGACACGATAATGCAAATTCCGAACAGCCTTAATCCCGTTGATTAAGCTTGGAGCAGCCTTAGCATTCGGTTGATGAATCAATCCTTTATAACCATCGCCATTAGTACGAGGTTTTGCCGTATAAACACGCATGACCATGAAAATACGGTCTTTCACCTCTTCTTGGAGGGCAGATAAACGTTTTGCGTATTCCAGAACAGCAGCCTCATTATCAGAAGAACATGGACCAATAACCAACAGAATGCGGTCATCCTCTCCACGAATAATGGCATTTAACTCGCGATCTCGTGCCTCTTTTTCAGCTAAAGCCTCTCCTTCCAACTTTGATAAATTGCGAACCTTTGCTACATCAATTGGCTCGCTAGTTGCCTTAAATGTCATAATCTTCCCCTCTTTACACTACTTATCTGTGGCGTCCATGACAATTTTTAAATTTCTTACCAGAACCACATGGACACAAGTCATTGCGCTTCACTTTTGTCAAATCAATATCGCTAGGTAAGCCAGAGTGTTGTGCTGAAATATTGCGTGTCGCTGTTGTGCTGATATGATGCTCCGTACGTGGACGTTCTTGCTCGTGAATTTGAGCCTTCATCATCAAACGCGTCACATCAAATTCGATCGAACCAATCATGTCATTAAACATACGGAAACTTTCAGCTTGGTATTCAACGACTGGGTTATTTTGAGCATAACCACGAAGTCCAACTGCGTTCCGAAGTTGATCCAAAGCATCAATGTGATCAGTCCATTTGCTATCTACAACGCGTAAAATCAGAACTTTTTGGAATTCTCTGACGGACTCTTCATCGCGAAGTTTTGCTACTTGACTATCATAAACTTCCAAGGCACGTTTGTATAAATCAGCCTTGATATCTTCATCAGACAAGCCTTCTAAATCTGCGATTTCAATAGATTCTTCTGGAACAAGATTGTATTTTGCAAAATTAACAATTGATTCTAATTTTTCATCTTGTTCTGCACGACTGTTGCCATCCACAAAACGGTTGATTGTTCGCTTCATCATGGCATGAATTTCCGGTGCCAAATCACGATCAGCCGTAATGACATCATAGCGCTGCGCATAGATAATTTCACGTTGCTCACGCATAACATCATCATATTGAAGGACTTGTTTACGTGTATCATAGTTGTTCCCTTCAACACGCTTTTGTTTTTTTTTTCAAGCAGAAGACGGCATACGAGATTTGATGACAGACTCTTCTTCGCTAAGGTTCATGCGATCCAAAACAGCTTTAATCCGTTCCGATCCAAAGCGACGCATAAGTTCATCTTCAAGTGATAGGTAGAATTGTGATTCACCAGGATCTCCTTGACGACCTGAACGACCACGAAGTTGATTATCAATACGACGGCTTTCATGGCGCTCTGTACCAATAACACAAAGTCCACCAAGCTCACGAACACCTTCACCAAGCTTAATATCTGTACCACGACCGGCCATATTGGTTGCAATCGTTACAGCACCTCGCTGACCAGCATTCATAATGATTTGCGCTTCTTTATAGTGATTTTTCGCATTCAATACTTCATGAGGAACTCCAGCTTCGACTAATTTTTTAGAAATATAATCACTCGTTTCAACAGCAACTGTCCCAACAAGTACAGGTTGTCCTTTTTCATGACGAGCTTTCACATCTTGGACAACTGCTTTAAATTTCGATTCGATACTTGGATAAAGAAGATCTGGATGGTCAATACGAGCTACTGGACGATTTGTCGGAATCGGAATGACCCGAATATTATATGTTTCTCGGAATTCTTCCTCTTCTGTCTTAGCTGTCCCTGTCATCCCTGACAATTTCTTATACATACGGAATAGATTTTGGTAAGTGATAGAAGCCGAAGTCTTTGTTTCATCCTGAATTGGTACACCTTCTTTAGCTTCAATTGCTTGGTGGAGTCCATCAGAATAGCGGCGACCTTCCATTGTCCGACCTGTAAATTGATCCACAATCAAAATTTCTTGTTCTTCACTCACCACATAGTCAATATCTAACAGCATGATATAGTTTGCACGAAGGGCATTGTCAATAAAGTGAGTCAGTGCTACATTTTCAATATCATACAAGTTTTCTAACTTGAAGTAGCTTTCTGCTTTATCAATCCCAGAGTCAGAAAGTCCAATGGTTTTAGACTGCACATCAATGATGTAGTCATCTTTATTAAGAGACTTCACAAAGCTATCCGCCATGTGATAAAGTTGGTTCGTATCAGACGAAGTTGGTCCTGACACAATCAAAGGCGTACGAGCTTCGTCAATCAAAATGGAGTCTACTTCGTCAACCAAAGCGTAGTTGAGCGGGCGTTGCACCATGTTTTCAGCGCGCACTACCATGTTGTCACGCAAATAGTCAAAACCAATCTCTGCATTGGTTGAATACGTGATATCACATTCATAGGCTTCTTTTTTCTCTGCGGATGACTTGGCAGCAAGATTGATACCGACAGAAAGCCCCAACCAAGAGTACAGTTCCCCCATTTCCGTTGCGTCACGCTCTGTCAGATATTCATTTACTGTGACAACGTGAACCCCTTCTCCAGACAAGGCGTTCAGATAAACTGGCATGGTCGCTGTCAGGGTTTTTCCCTCCCCTGTACGCATTTCTGGCACATCTCCATGGTGTAAGACAATCCCACCCATAATCTGTACTGGGTAAGGGAAAAGTCCTAACACACGCTTTGCACCTTCACGAACAACCGCAAAAGCTTCATAAAGCAAGTCATCTAATGACTCGCCATTTTGATACCGTTGTTTAAATTCATCCGTCTTTGCTTTCAAAGCTTCATCTGACAAAGCAGCCATTTCATCTTCATACGCCATGACTTTCTTTGCCATTTTTTCTAATCTTCTTAATTCACCTTTATCATTTTCGATAATTTTTCTTAAAATATTCGCCATTTCTTTCCTTACTTGTTACAATTCTTATTTTAAAATGTTCTTTTCATTATAGCATTTTTCACTATATCTTTCAAGAAAATAAAAGGATAAAAACGGCAGTTCCATTCAAAACTGCCGTTTTATGTTCTTACTCTTTTAAGTGATAAGAATAACTGGCTACAACGACATTTTCATGCCATTTGAGGAAATATTTCAATTTCAAGCTCATTTGATTATGTAGCATGTTTTGCCAACTATGATTTGGAATGAACTGTGGCACTAATACCGTTACGGTATAACCTTTCTTCTGCGCACCACGAGCGATTTTTGTTACATACTGTACGGTTGGTCTGATGATATTACGGTAGCTTGTTTCCACATTTACAAATTGAATATCTGGAAAATATTGTTTAAATTCACTGGCTACTTCTTCATCTTTTTCTTGTGTTTCTTTGGTAGATACATGCATGGCAATCACCTCATCACCAATGCTACGCGCATAATTCATCGCACCGACACTAACACGCGTGACATTTCCAACAAGCACCAAAACCAGATTTCCTGCATAGTCTACGTGTTCAATTTCTTCATTCAAACGTAGCTGTTTCGCCACTTTATTGTAATGATTTTTAATACTCAAGAAAATCCATAATAAAACGATGATAATCGGAAAGAATGGCCAAATATCTCGCAAACGAAAAAGTAGCAAAATTGCTACAATGGTGTAACAAATAGCAGCGCCTAAAATATTTGCTACTGAATATTTCAAGAAATGTTTTCCATACTGCTTGCGCCAATGCACGACCATTCCCGTTTGAGAAAGAGCAAAAGGCACAAATACACCAATGGTATAAAGTGGAATGAGCCGTTCAGTATTCCCATTAAAAATTAGCAAAAGAAGAATAGCACCGATAGCTAAAGTCAGAATCCCATTTGAATAACCAAGGCGTGCTCCTTTTTCCATATACATGTGTGGCATATATTTATTTTTTGCCATATTGTAGGATAACATGGGAAAGGCCGAAAAGCCTGTATTAGCCGCTACAGCAAGGATGAGAGCTGTTGATAATTGGAAAATATAAAATAGAAGTCGTCCAACAGGTGAATTTCCCAAAATAGCTTGCGCCATTTGAGCGAGCGTTGTAACGCCTTTTACCGGAACAATGCCAATCCAGTAGTTTAAAAAAGTAATACCAGCAAACATGAAACCTAAAATGGCTGCCATAATTGCCAAGGTTTTCGCTGCATTTTCAGCTTTGGGTGTTTTGAAAAATGGTACAGAATTTGAAATAGCTTCCACACCTGTCAGAGAAGCCGAACCACTCGTGAAAGCGCGTAGCAGGAGCACTAAGCTGACACCCGAAATAGATTTTCCGATAGGAGCTGTTGCATGGTAGGATAAGTTCCCCAGTAATAATTGCAATAAACCAAAGCCAATCAAGAAAACAGTACTTGCAATAAACAAATAGACTGGTATCATCAGAGAAACCGCAGATTCTCGCAGTCCGCGTAAGTTCATTAGCATTAAAACCAACACTAAAATAATCGAAATGTGCAAATTGTACGGATGCAAAGCAGGAATTGCTGACGTAATCGCATCCGCACCAGACGAAACAGATACCGCTACTGTCAACATATAATCAACTAGCAAACTACCACCTGAAACTAGACCAGCTTTAGGGGAAAGATTTTCCGTTGTGACCATATAAGCCCCACCGCCTTGTGGGTAAGCATGAATCACCTGACGATATGAAATGGTTAAACTAGCCAGCAAAATCAGCACCACAATACCGATTGGCAAAGACCACCAAATTGCACCAGCAGATACGGATACCAAAACCAAAACAACTTGTTCAGGACCATAGGCAATCGAAGACAGAGCATCGCTTGACAGCATAGCCAAGGCTTGTAGCTTAGTGAGTAAATTCCCTTCATCTCCCTCATCGCTTGATTTTAAAGGTCGACCAATAAAAATATTCTTCAACTTGGAAAACATCTTTTTCTCCTAAATTTTCAATATCAGCTATTATAACGCTTTTCTGAAATAGTATCAACGTTTTCTGAAAATGACATCATTTCTTAATATAACTGACAATTCCTGCAAAAATATAAGGATTATACAGATAGGATTGTTTCACAGATACCTTTAAAAATCTGTAGAACAGTAGAGAACTACGCCATAATGCTTTACCTTATGATAAAAGAGGTCAAGGACTTTTCCTCAACCTCTGATGTTCTATAAAAGCTATTACGGATGACTAACAATCATTTCAAGGTCTTGTCCCTCAAAAGTCCATGCTTCCACATCGCTTGGCAGGATAAAATGGTCTCCTTTTGCGATTGGATACGTTTCTCCATCTACGGTCAGCACACCTCGCCCTGCTAGCACACTTACTAGTAAATAAGCAACTGTTTTCTCGATATCCACTTTTCCTGATACTTCCCATTTGTAAACAGCAAAGAAATCACTAGCTACTAAAAGCGTTGACGTCAAATCATCTGCTTTCAGCGTAACTGGGCGGCTATTGGCTGGCGCACCGATATTGAGCACATCAATGGACTTTTCCAAATGCAGCTCGCGCAGATTGCCTTTAGCATCTTTTCGGTCAAAGTCGTAGACACGATAGGTAGTGTCGCTAGACTGTTGCGTTTCTAAAATCAAAATACCTGAGCCAATCGCGTGCATAGTACCACTTGGAACATAGAAAAAATCTCCAGCCTTGACTGGCACTTTGGTTAAGAGCTTGTCCCATTCTTTCTTTTCAATCTGCTGGCGTAATTCTTCTCGTGATTTGGCATTGTGCCCGTAGATAATTTCTGCTCCTTCATCTGCAGCAATCACATACCAGCACTCCGTTTTTCCTAATTCTCCTTCGTGCTCCATAGCATAATGATCATCTGGATGAACCTGAACACTCAACCAATCATTAGCGTCCAAAATTTTGGTTAAAAGCGGAAAAACAGGCTCACTACTATTACCAAATAACTCTCGATGCTCTGCATAGAGCTGATCTAAGCCCGTACCAGCAAAACGACCGTTTTTTATGGTAGATACGCCATGCGGGTGAGCCGAAATCGCCCAATATTCGCCTACTTTATCACTGGGAATTTCATAGCCAAATTCATCTCGTAGCCTCGTTCCTCCCCAGATTTTTTCATGCATAACAGATTGTAAAAATAATGGTTCTGACATCATTTCCTCCTTTTCATTGTACAAATAATGACTTAAATATTTTTAACATCTAAAAGAGAATATCCTCTCGTGTCAAAGCGATTGCGACTTCTCGAATATTCAATCGGACGTCCATTTTCCAGATAAACAACTTGCTCCACCTGTAAAATCGGGTCTGTCTCTTGGCAAGCTAAATAGGTTTTGTCATATTCATCTGGCTTTTCAGCTGTGATATGGCGATAACTCCCGGCAAATTTTAAGTTTAACTCATCCCATAGATAAGCATAGATAGACTGAAGCAAAATCTCCTCATTCAATCCTGGTACCAAGTCACACGGCATATACGTGTGTTCCAACACATAAGGTTGCTCATCCAACAGACGCAAACGTATGATTTTGTAAACCGGTGCCGTTACTTCCACTTGCAGGCGCTCTGCAAGATCAGCTTCTGGAAATTCAACTGCAAATTGAATAATCTGGCTCGTTAATTTTCGCTCATCATTTTTTAAATCTTGACTCAAGCCATTGTAGTTATTCAAGCGAAATTTTGAATCTTCTTTATCCCAAAAGGAGGAATTTAACACTCTCGTTCCATTTCCTTGTTTAGAAAAAATGAGTCCTTCAATGGTTAAAATCTCAACGGCTTTTTTGATGGTCATTCGGCTGACGCCAAATTCTTTTGATAATTCGGACTGAATAGGCAACATGGAGTCTACTGGGTAGACTCCACTTGCAATTCTATCTCGAAGTATATTGGCGATTTCTTCGTATTTAGGCATAAGATAGCTCCTGCAAATCTGTCTTTCATCTCATTATAATACAGAATCAGGTTGTTTGTCCAGCATACGAAGGAATGGATACCAGATCAATCCAACAATCACCATATCCACTAACTGAAGGACACCACCTAAAATGGAATTGGTTGCTAGCATTCCGCTAAAGAATACGGGTACCGTCCAAGGAACTGCCACTCCTGTTGGAGCTGGAACAATTCCTACTGCCATCACAGTATAGTTAAACGCAGTCACAACAATCGGTGCTAAAACCCATGGAATCAGAATAGTCGCATTCAAAACGATTGGCAAGCCAAAGATAACTGGTTCATTGACATTGAATAGCCCCGCACCAAGAGCAAGTCGTCCAACGTCCTTATACATTTTCTTTTTCAGAATAAAAGCCATAATGATAACTACAGCTAGCGTCATCCCAGAACCACCTAAACCAACAGTAAATGTTTCCATAAATGATTTGGAAATAATGTGTGGCAAATGCTTGCCAGCCTGATAAGCCTCTAAGTTATCCAACATCAATGTATTCCAAATTGGATCCATGACAGAATTAACAAGAATTTGTCCATGAAGTCCAAAGAACCATAAAAATTGAACAAAGAAGATTGCCACTAAAGTTGCCCAGATACTACTTCCCAAGCCAACTAGCGGCGTTTGAATAACCTTATAAATAATATCATGAAGATTTGCATTGAAAAATCCTGTCAAACCAGCATTGACAAACAAGAATATGGAAAGAGTCAATACGGCAGGAATCAAAGCCGCAAACGACTTGGCTACTGCAGGCGGAACGCTGTCTGGCATTTTAATCTGCCAACCTTTTTTCGTTGCCCAGCAGTAGATTTCCGCTGCCAAAAATGCAACCAGCATGCCAAGGAACATCCCTTTAGCCCCTAAACGGTCTAAACTCAATACGCCTGAAATTTTTTCACCTTTTTCTGACATGGTATAAAAAGGTGTCAAGAGAAGAAAACTAGAAAAGGAAACGGCTCCTCCAAAGATTCCCTCTACATCATAAGATTTTGATAAATAATAGCCAATACCAAACGTTACAAACACTGTCATAATAGACATTGTTGCACTTTGACCGCTACCAAACAGATTAGATAAAGTTGCTTTCGTTGCATCATTAAAAAATGGCAAATTGTTAAATACTACTACGATTGAGCCAAACATCGTTAATGGAAAGGAGAGCATAAAAGCATCCCGTAAAACAGCCAAATAACGATTGGAAGCGAGCTTGTTTGCCAATGGCAACAACTTATCACCGATTTGATCTAGAAACTTGTTCATCAATCTTCCCTCTTTTTCTTTTTTTGATACTCTAACTATACTATATTTTTTGTAAAATGTCTATACTTTTTTAATAAAAGATTGACTTTTTTCTAAAAAAGTATAGAATTATATTATAGAGAATTTTTTAAAGGAGAAAATATATGACATTTCTAACATTTCCAAAGGGATTTTTCTGGGGGACTGCTTCCAGCGGTCCGCAAACAGAAGGGCGTTTTGAGGGGGACGGAAAGGGAGAGAATATCTGGGACTATTGGTACGATAAAGAGCCCGAAAAATTCTTCAATCATATTGGCCCAGATAAAGCTTCTTATAATTATCAGTATTACAAAGAAGATGTGCAATTGATGAAAGCAACAGGGCATAATTCTTTCCGCACTTCTATCCAATGGAGTCGCCTAATCCCTGAAGGCGTTGGTGCTGTTAATCCAAAAGCTGTGGATTTTTACAACTCATTCATTGATGAACTGATTGCAAATGGTATTGAGCCATTTATCAACTTGTACCATTTTGACATGCCAATGGCACTGCAAGAAAAAGGCGGTTGGCTCAATCGGGAAACGGTTGATGCTTATGTAAATTTCGCAAAAACCTGCTTTGAGTTATTTGGAGACCGTGTCAAATATTGGTTTACACATAACGAGCCGATTGTCCCTGTTGAAGGTGGCTACCTCTATAACTTCCATTATCCTAACGAAGTCAACATGAAACACGCTGTTCAAGTGGCTTTTTATGAAATGCTCGCCAGTAGCTTAGCTGTCAAAGCCTATCATGAAAACCAAGACGGAAAAATCGGGATCATCCTTAACTTAACTCCAAGCTATCCGCGTGATGAAAACAATCCCGAAGATGTCAAAGCTGCTCAGATTGCGGATGCTTTCTTTAACCGCTCTTTCTTAGATCCTGCTATCAAGGGCGAATATCCGGCTGACTTGATTGCCCTTATTAAGGAATTAGACATGGTGCCAGAACACACAAGTAAGGATTTGCAGACTATTAAAGAAAACACCATTGATTTGCTTGGTGTCAATTATTACCAGCCACGTCGGGTTAAAGCAAAAGAAAATCCTGCCGGTAAAGATCCGCAGAATCCTATGCCAGATGATTTCTTTGACTACTACGATATGCCGAATAAAAAAATGAACCCTTATCGCGGTTGGGAAATCTATGAAAAAGGGATTTACGATATTATGATTAACGTTCGTGATAACTACGGTAATATTCCTTGCTACATCTCAGAAAATGGTATGGGCGTTGAAGGTGAGGAGCGCTATATCAATGCCAATGGTCAAATCGAGGACGATTACCGTATTTACTTTATCAAAGATCATCTCCGTTACCTTCATCAAGCAATTAACGAAGGAGCTAACTGCCTTGGTTATCATCTCTGGACCTGTATGGACAATTGGTCCTGGTGCAATGCCTATAAAAATCGCTATGGACTTATTGCCGTTGACCTAGACCAACAAGGTAAACGAACGATTAAAAAATCGGGTTATTTCTTTAAAGAACTGTCTGACAAAAACGGTTTTGAAGATTGAATTTAGCAAAACTCCCCAAGGTATCGGAACCCTTGGGGAGTTTGAGTTATCTTAAAAATAAAAAATAAACCTATAACATGTAACTAGTTTGCACAAATGTTATAAGTTTATTCTTAGGAGGTTTAGCAATAAATTATTTTTCTTCTAGCTTTTTATATAATTCAAGCATTTCTAATGCCACTTCACGTAATGTCATCGTTGTCATCAAATGGTCTTGTGCATGAACCATGATAATCTCGATCTTAATCTCAACACCACTTGCATAATCTTGCAACAATTTCGTTTGCGCGTGATGCGCTTCAACCAACTCTGTATTCGCAGCTTCCAATTTTTGAGAGGCTTCATCGTAGTGACCAAGACGCATCACTGCAAATGCTTCGTGTACTGTTGCACGCGCCGTTCCACTATGAAGAATGATTTCAAACGCTGCTACTTGTAATTCTTCTGTATTCATAAAACCCTCTTTATAGATTGTCCGTTACCACTTTGGCTAAGGCTGCGACCCCTGTTGGGATAGGCACATAGGCTTGAGGCGGAATTTGAACAACTGGGCGTCCAACTCTTTCACCGAGGTCAGCAAATTGTTTGAAATACATTCTTGTTTGAGGACTAATTAAATAAAGATCAAACGCTGCAGATTCAATCACTTTATTTCCTTCTGTTGCACCAATTGCTTCAACGGTAATGTCTTGTCCTTGACCTTGAAGGTATTCAGTTGTCTTTTTTGCCATAAGAGAGGAAGACATCCCTGCCGCACAGATAATTAACGCTTTTGCCATGAAAATTCTCCTTAAAATATTGTATATTAGGTAATTTTTTATTAACGAATTACCTATCATTGATATTAGTATAGCACAGTTTTTGTTAAATGTCTAGTCTTTTATATATAAAGATTATACTTTTCAAAAAATTTAATAACAAAAAACTCTTTCCGGTCAAATTTTGACTAGAAAGAGTCCCTATTGCAATTTATCGTTTGTCATTTCCTTTACGCATATTCTGCGTCTTCATCAAATTGACTATTGTAAAGATCAGCATAGAAGCCGTTTTGTTCCATCAATTGTTCGTGATTGCCTTGTTCAATGATATTGCCATCTCGCATAACCAAAATTAAGTCAGCATTACGAATCGTTGACAAACGGTGAGCAATGACAAAGGAAGTCCGTCCTTCCATTAGTTTATCCATCGCTTTTTGAATCAGCTCTTCCGTCCGTGTATCAACAGATGAAGTCGCTTCGTCCAAGATAAGCAATGGAGCATCCTTAAGAAGGGCACGCGCAATGGTTAGCAATTGCTTTTGCCCAACAGAAAGGCTTACTGTATCGTCCAGCACCGTATCATATCCTTTTGGCAAAGTCTTGATGAAGTGATGAACCCCAACAGCTTTGGCAGCTGCCACAACTGCTTCGTCAGAAATATTTTTCTGATTGTAAATCAAATTTTCCTTAATCGTTCCCTCAAATAACCAAGTGTCTTGAAGAACCATGGAGAAGGCATCATGTACCTCAGAGCGTTTCATTTGCTTCGTATCAATACCATCAATCGTAATCCGCCCTTTCTCAATCTCATAGAATTTCATCAGCAAATTGACGATCGTCGTCTTCCCAGCACCGGTCGGACCGACAATGGCAATCTTTTGCCCTGCTTTTGCATTGGCAGAAAAATCATGAATAATCGTTCGATCTGGATTGTAACCAAAGAATACATTATCAAAGGCAACATCGCCTTTTAAGGTCGTGAGTTGTTGCGCCTTGTGCTCATCGTTTTCCATTTCAGGCTCTGCTAAAAATTCAAACACGCGTCCCATAGCAGCGCTAGCTTGTTGAAGAGTGGTAATCCCTTGCGCAATTTGTGACAACGGTTGAGAGAAAGTCCGTACATACACCATAAAGGCAACAATCGTTCCCATAGTGACATCGCCATTCAAGGCCATGCTCGCTCCAACCAAAACAACCATAACGTAACCGAAGTTCCCTACAAACATCATAAGCGGCATCATAATCCCTGAAATAAATTGGGATTTCCACATGCTGTTGTAAAGATTCGTATTGAGCGTTTGAAAGGCTGCTTTAGATTCCTCTGCGGCATTGTAGCTGACAATGACATTATGCCCAGAGTACATTTCTTCCACATAGCCATTGACGCTGGCAAGATTTTCTTGTTGTGCTCGGAAGAATCGTTGAGATTTTCCCATAATCAAAGCAACAAAGACAAAGCCAATCAAGACTGAGCCAATCGTTACAAAGGAAAGGATGACATTGTTGTAAAACATCATAAAGAGAACAGCAATAAGAAGTAAACTTGAGGATATGACTGCTCCTAAACTTTGGTTCAAAGACTGTCCGACCGTATCCACGTCATTGGTGACCCGTGAAAGAGTATCCCCTTGAGAATGGCTGTCAAAATAGCGCAGAGGCAATTTATTGATTTTTTCAGCAATAGCAGTCCGCAAACGCTTGGAGAAATGCTGAATAACAGATGAAATGATAAAAGATTGAACGTAATTTAACAAAGCACCTGCTGCATACAAAATCGCTAGGAAAAGAGCAATGTTGGAGATTGCTTTCAAATCAATCTGACTTCGCATTCCCTCTGTGATAAGGTTGGTAATTTCTTTTAATTTGTCCGGTCCATAAACTGTAATAATACTAGACACTGCCGCTCCCACAAATGCAATGAGCAATGGAAGCTGAAAACCTTTGAGATAAGGTTTCACTTGGCTAAATAAAGATGATTTTTTATTTTCCATTTTCCAATTCCTCCTTTGATAATTGTGAGTAAGCAATTTCTTGGTAAACTGCGTTCGTTGCCAGCAATTCTTTATGAGTACCCTGACCGACTACTTTTCCTTTATCCAGTACCAAAATCTGATCAGCATCCATAATCGTTGAAATCCGCTGCGCCACAATCAATCTGGTTGTGTCCTTCACTTTTTTCGCTAATTCTTCCCGCAAAATGCGGTCTGTCTTATAGTCCAGCGCTGAAAATGAATCATCAAAAATCAAAATTTCAGGCTTGCGAGCAAGCGCACGCGCAATTGCCAAACGTTGCTTTTGCCCACCAGAGAAATTCGTACCGTTTTGTGCGACCTCTGAGTGCAGACCACCTTCTTTTTCTTCAACAAATGATTTCGCTTGTGCCAAGTCCAACGCAGCCCACATTTTTTCATCATCCAATGGACTTTCATTGCTTTGTCCAAAGTCCAAATTACTCTTTATATCACCAGAGAAGAGGACAGCTTTTTGTGGAATGTAGCCAACTTTATTATGCAAATCTTCTAGCTGATAATCTTTGACGTTTACGCCGTCTACTAAAATTCTTCCTTCTGTCACATCATAAAAACGAGGAATTAAGCTAATTAGAGTAGATTTCCCAGAACCGGTTGAACCAATGAAAGCTACGGTTTCACCTGCTTTTGCTGTAAAGCTGACATGCTCAATGACAGCCTCAGAGTTTTTAGCATAGCGGAAAGACACATTGTCAAATACCACTTCTCCTTTAATATCTTTAGCTTCTTTAGGGTGTTCTGGAGACTCAATCGTTGAATATAAATCAAGCACTTCATTAATCCGTCCAGCAGACACCAAGGTACGAGGTAGAATGAAAAAAAGAGCCGCCATGAGCATGAAGCCCATTACCACTTGCATGGCATAAGACATAAAGACTACCATATCACTAAAGATAGGCAATCGCTCTGGTAAAGCTGCGTCTTGAATCAAGTAAGCCCCAATCCAATAAATCGCTAAAGTCAATCCGCTCGAAATCCCCATCATAATTGGATTTAAAATTGCCATGAGACGACTGACAAAGAGATTCAAACGAGTCACTTCATCATTGGCTCCTGCAAACTTGTCATCTTGATAGTCTTCAGCATTGTAAGCCCGAACAACACGAATCCCTGTTAGACTTTCACGCGTAATACTGTTCAACTTATCAGTCAACCGTTGAATAACGGATTGCTTTGGAAAGGCAAGCGTCATCAGAACTGTTGTCATGATAATATTCACAATTACCGCCACAATAACTGCCCAGAGCCAATATTCTGATTTCCCAATGATTTTCGTAATCGCCCAAATCGCCATGATTGGCCCACGCGTCACAACTTGCAAGCCCATTGTAATCATAAGTTGAATTTGCGTAAGATCATTGGTTGTCCGGGTCAAAAGACTCGGAATAGAAAATCTCTTAATTTCGGCATCTGAATAATCCAGTACACGATTGAAAATATCCGACCGCAACCTCGTCGTAAAGCTAGCTGCTAATCTAGCCGCTATAAAGCCAACTACTACTGCACTTAGAAAGCTCGCAAAAGATAAGCCAATCATTTTCAAACCTGGATTCCACAGGTCAGAAACTACTGTCCCTCTCGTCTGTAGGAGTTCCGTAATTTTTGAAATATAAGTTGGAACCTCTAATTCCAAATAAACTGTTAAACAAGTAAACAAGATACTAATGACAATCATCCCTACTTCTTTAGCAGTTAAACGTTTAAATAATTTAAACATTCGTTTCTCCTTCTTCTAATTTTTCAATATTCTGGTAAAATTTTCCCATTACCTGAAAAAAAATGACCAGATCCTCTTCTGAAACGCCAGCTAACAGACAACGATCCATTTCATCAAAGAAATCACGAATTTTATCCATGCGTTCTTTTGATTCCGGCGTCAAACGAATAATCTTAGCGCGTTTATCGGTCTCACTCACTTCCAGATAAATCAAGCCATTTTTCACCATCCGCTTCATTAAATTACTGGCAACGGACTTAGTAATGCCCAACTCCTGCTCAATATCTTTAATAAAGGTCATCTTGTCACAATCTTCGCGGTGGTTCACAAAATGCAATACCTGCCCCTGTGGACCCGCCATAAATTCAATTCCTCGCTCTTTGGCAATCTTTTGAATCATAAGATGCGTTTTTCGCCCAAATCGCTTGAATTCCAATAATGGTTTTTCCATTTTGACTTCCTTTCAAATAGTTCTCTAGAGAACCAAATGGTTTTCATGAGAACTATTTTACTATATTCTAAGCGAATGTCAAGGAAAAAGTTTCTATGAGAACTAATTTTCAAACAAATTAAAACTCAACTCTATAAAAGCTGAGTCGTCAGATTATTAAATCAAAATCCCTTCCAAATGATCCAGTTCATGCTGACAGATTTGTGCGGGAAAATCTTTCAAAGTCAGTGTTTGCTTTTGCCAATGCTGATCCAAATAGTCAACTGTAATTTCCTTATAACGAGTCGTCAAACGACTACCCGCAAGTGACAAACAGGATTCTTCCGCTCGGTAAGGAGATAACTTTTTTTTTCAAAATAGGATTGAACATGATAACAGGCACCATACCATACATAAAAATAATAACTTGTTTCTGAACTCCAATCATATTGGCTGCCATTCCGACACACTTATCTTGATTTGCTTTTAAGGTATCAAACAAATCTTGTCCAATTCCGACATCTTCTTTGCTTGCTGGTTGTGCTTTCTGCTGCAAAAATAGCATATCTTTTACAATTGATTTAATCATTTCTTCCTCATCAAAAAAGAGCAAGCTCATTCCATATTCGCTCACTTGCTCTCAATTATCCAATTATCCTTTAGCTTTTTCACTGACTTTTTTAGCTAAGACAAAATTTCCAAGTGTTGCTGATCCATTTCCTGCAACAGCTGGCGTCACAATGTAATCACGCACATCTGGAACAGGCAGATAACCATTCAACAAAACTGTGAACTTTTCACGAACACGGTCCAACATGTGCTGTTGCGCCATAACACCTCCACCAAAGACAATCACATCAGGGCGGAATGTCACCGTTGCTTGAATTGCTGCTTGCGCAATGTAGTAGGCTTGAATATCCCAAACAGAGCTGTTTAGTTCAATATTTTCACCTCGAATGCCTGTCCGAGCCTCTAAACTAGGTCCAGCAGCCAGCCCTTCTAAACAGCCGTTATGGAAAGGACAAACCCCATTAAATTCTTTTTCTACATCCATTGGGTGTTTTGCAACATAGTAATGCCCCATTTCTGGATGACCCGTTCCACCGATGAATTCTCCACGCTGAATGGCACCAGCACCGATTCCCGTTCCAATAGTATAATAGACCAAATTTTCAATTCGTCCGCCTGCATTATTTCGCGCCACCACTTCACCATAAGCAGAGCTATTGACATCTGTCGTAAAGTAAATCGGCACATTTAAAGCACGCCGCAAAGCTCCCACAATATCAACATTTGCCCAATGTGGTTTAGGTGTCGTCGTGATAAAACCATACGTTTTTGAATTAGGGTCAATATCAATCGGTCCAAAAGAACCAACTGCAAGACCGGCTAAATTCTCAAAACGAGAGAAAAATGCAATCGTCTTATCCAACGTTTCAATCGGTGTGGTCGTTGGAAATTGTGTTTTCTCAACTACTTCAAATTTTTCATCCCCAACTGCACACACAAATTTTGTACCACCAGCTTCTAGGCTTCCATACAATTTTGTCATTTCAAAACCTCTTTTAATTTTGTTTTCTTCTCTATTCATTATAGCATATCCTCGTATGACTTCTGAGTAAAAATCTTACTTTTTCTTCTCTTTTTCAAAGAAAAGGGAGTGGGAAAGAACCGGAAAAAGTTCGTTTCCCACCCCGCACAGTTGATTGACAACTTTGAGACGTGAAGCGAGCAAAGAAAACAATCAACCGCTGTGTTAATGTGTTTTGTTAACTAAAAGTGAAGAAGCTGAACTTTTTGTTCAGCCTCTTATCACATTACAAGGTTAGGCTTTCAGCTCAATCACAGCATCGCCTTTCGCTACTACACCTTCTGCAACAGGAATAACAGAAGCATAATCAGCTGTGTTGGTAACAATCACCATAGTTGTGTCATCCAGACCAGTAGCTGCGATTTTAGCAGTGTCAAATGTTCCAAGAACATCGCCAGCTTTCACCTTATCACCTTGAGCAACTTTTTGATCAAATCCGTCACCGTTCATAGAAACTGTGTCAATACCTACGTGAATCAAGATTTCAGCACCATTTGCCGTTTTCAAGCCGTAAGCGTGACCAGTTGCAAATGCAATTGTCACTTCTGCATCCGCAGGAGCATACACAACACCTTCACTAGGTTTTACCGCAACTCCTTGTCCCATAGCACCGCTAGAGAATACTGGGTCATTGACATCTTTCAAGTCAACCATTTGACCAACGATTGGAGAAACAATTGTTTCATCAGAAAGGACTGGTGCAGCTGCTTCATTAGCTTCTACTACTTCTTTTGCTTCAGTCACTTCTTCTTCAGCATCTTTGTAACCAAATACGTAAGTCAAACCAAATCCAAGACCAGTAGTTACAAGTACCATGAAGATATATTGAAGAACTTGCCCATTCAGATAGAGAAGTGTACCTGGGATAATAGTAATACCAAATCCAGTACCAGCAAGTCCAAGAATAGATGCTAACCAACCACCAGCAGCACCGGCAACAAGACCAAGTACAAATGGTTTACCATAACGTAAGTTTACCCCGAAAATAGCTGGTTCAGTAATTCCAAGACCTGCAGAGAGAGCAGCTGGGAATGCAAGAGCTTTTAGTTTTTTAGATTTTGTTTTTACACCAACTGCAAGAGTTGCACCCGCTTGGGCAGTCATAGCAGCTGTGATGATCGCATTAAAGGCATCTTTTCCTTCATTTGCAATTAATTGCGCTTCTAATAAGTTGAAGATATGGTGAACACCGGTTACCACGATAAGCTGATGTACACCACCAAGGATGAGGCCAGCTAAACCAAACGGCAAAGCAAGAATAGCTTTTGTTGCAGCAAGAATGACATTTTCAAGTGAGTGGAAGATCGGACCAATGACAAAGAGTCCAAGAACTGACATCACAAGGAAGGTCAAGAATGGCACAACGAGCAAATCAAGCACATCTGGAATTTTCTTATGCAACCATTTTTCAAGTTTCGCACCAAGTAATCCAATGAAGAAGGCTGGCAATACTGAGTTTTGATAACCAACTACTGGAATGAAACCAAAGAACATGATTGGCTTTGCAGCACCAGAAGCTACATCCCATGCATTTGGAAGAGCTGTATTGACCAACATCAAACCAAGTACAATACCAATAACTGGATTACCACCGAATACACGGAAAGCTGACCAAGAAATCAAAGCCGGGAAGAAGGCAAAGGCTGTATCTGTCAACACAACTGTGTAAGTATAGAAGTCTGATGCAGCGAATGCTTTTGAAGTTGTGCCAAATAACCCAAGAATTGTATCGTTATTAATCGCACCACGAATCCCCATGAAGAGACCTGTTGCTACGATTGCTGGCAGGATTGGCACAAATACGTCACCAAATGTACGAACGGCACGTTGGAACCAATTCCCCTTTTTAGCTGCTTCTGCTTTTTGTTCACCAGTTGAAGACGTAGGCAAACCAAGTGCTACCACTTCATCATAGATTTTATTCACTGTACCAGTACCAAAGATAATTTGATATTGACCTGAGTTAAAGAAAGCTCCCTGAACCTTTTCAAGATTCTCAACTCTGTCTTTATCAATCTTAGCTTCATCTTTGACCATGACACGCAGACGGGTCGCACAGTGAGCAACACTACTTACATTGTCACGTCCGCCAATGGCCTCAATGACTGCTTTTGCAATGTCCTTATTTTCCATTTGCATCTCCTTATTGAAAATAATTAAAATTTATGAAAGCGATTTAATCGCTCCTACGACTATTATTTTAACATGATTTCAAAATATGTCAAGCGTTTTGCAGAAATTTAATTTTTTTCTATTAAAAAGTTGATTTTTTCAGAGAAAACGTTTACTATATAAGTAAGAAAACTATCTCGGAGGACAAAAGATTGGCTTGGACAACCGAACAACGCTACAAACGCTATGAACAATGGACTGAAAACGAAATCCAACAGATAAAAGAAAAAATTGCTGCATCACCTTGGCGTGCTGCCTACCACGTAGAGCCTGATACGGGGCTTTTGAATGACCCAAATGGTTTTTCCTATTTTGACGGAAAATGGATTGCCTTCTATCAAAATTTTCCATTTGGTGCAACTCATGGGCTCAAGTCTTGGGTACAGCTTGAAAGTGATGACCTCGTACACTTCACAGAAACCGGTGTTCGTGTTCTGCCAGACACCCCATTAGACAGTCACGGTGCTTACTCTGGCTCTGCCATGCAGTTTGACGACAAACTTTTCCTATTCTATACTGGGAATGTCCGTGATGAGAATTGGGTTCGTCACCCTTACCAAATCGGTGCTTTGCTGGACAAAGACGGACATATTCAAAAACTAAACAAGATCTTGATTGAACAACCTAAGGATACTACAGATCATTTTCGTGATCCTCAGATTTTTAACTACCACGGACAATTTTATGCCATTGTTGGGGGACAAAACCTTGACAAAAAAGGCTATATCAAGCTTTATAAAGCGGTTGACAATGACTATACAAACTGGGAAGAAGTCGGTAATTTACACTTTGAAAATGATAACACCGCCTACATGATGGAGTGCCCAAATCTTGTCTTTATTGATGAGAAGCCTGTTTTGCTCTACTGTCCTCAAGGTTTATCAAAAGAAATTGTCCCTTATGACAATATTTATCCAAATATGTATAAAATAGGTCAATCGTTTGATACAAAGAAAGCAACAATTGTTGAACCTAGTCCTCTGCAAAATTTAGATTATGGATTTGAATGCTACGCCACTCAAGCTTTCAATGCTCCAGATGGCCGTGCCTTAGCTGTCAGCTGGCTGGGTTTGCCAGATATCGCTTATCCATCTGACCGTTTCGACCACCAAGGAACATTCTCTTTGGTCAAAGAATTAACCCTAAAAGACGGTAAACTCTATCAATACCCTGTCCCAGCTATCACATCCTTACGCACAGATAATATCCAAACGTTTGCTAACCAAGCGCAAACAAAGAACTGCTATGAATTAGAACTAGAATTTACAACTGATTCACAAACTGAGATCGTCCTTTTTGCAGATCAAGAGCATAAGGGGCTACGCATTTGCTTTGACATCAAAAATGGTCAAGTAACAGTTGACCGTAGTCAAGCCGGTGAGCAATACGCTCTTGAATTTGGTCCCGTTCGTAGTTGTACGATTAAAACCCAAGCTACAACCGCTACTATCTTCATTGATAAGTCAGTTTTTGAAATTTTTATTAACAAAGGAGAAAAAGTATTTTCAGGCCGCGTTTTCCCTCATGAAAACCAAAACGGTATTTTTATCAGCGAGGGAAATCCAACTGGAACTTACTATGAGTTAGATTATGGTCGCGAAGTTAACTGATGTTGCAAAAATTGCTGGGGTCAGCCCAACCACTGTGTCTCGTGTAATTAACAAAAAAGGTTACCTCTCAGAAAAAACGATTACAAAAGTCAATGAGGCCATGCGCGAGTTGGGATACAAGCCCAATAATCTCGCTCGTGGCTTACAAGGAAAATCCGCTAAGCTGATTGGACTGATTTTCCCAAATATCAGTCACGTCTTTTATGCCGAACTCATTGACAAATTAGAACATGAGTTATTCAAAAGAGGCTACAAGACAATCATCTGCAATAGCGAGCACAATTCAAGTAAGGAAAAAGAGTATCTGGAGATGCTAGAAGCCAATCAAGTGGATGGCATTATCTCAGGCAGCCACAACTTAGGCATCTCTGATTATGACCGTGTAACAGCTCCCATTATCTCTTTTGACCGCAACTTATCCCCTTCCATTCCTGTTGTATCTTCGGACAACTATGCTGGTGGTGTCTTGGCTGCAGAAACCTTGGTCAAATCCGGTGCCCAAAATATCATTATGATTACCGGAAATGATAATTCAAACTCCCCGACAGGTCTCCGCCATGCAGGTTTTGCTTCCATTCTACCTGATGCACCAATTATCAATGTATCAAGTGACTTCTCTCCTATTCGCAAAGAAATGGAAATCAAAAATATTTTAAAACATAGAGAGCCTGATGCCATTTTTGCTTCAGATGATCTGACAGCCATTTTAATCATGAAAGTTGCTCAAGAATTGGAAATCAAAATTCCAGAGGATCTAAAAGTCATCGGCTACGACGGAACTTATTTTGTAGAAAACTACTATCCCCAACTAGCCACCATACAGCAACCATTGAAAGATATAGCTTGTTTGCTGGTAGATTTGTTGCTCCGAAAAATTGCTGGTGAAGAAGTTGTGACAACCGGCTACTTTCTTCCCGTGCACCTCTCTTCAGGAAAGAGTATTTAATTCTGTAAGATAGTGAAAACCCACTTAAGATTTCTCAATACTTAAGTGGGTTTTAGTGTCTATTCGTTGTCTTTATATTTTTCTGCCAGAAGCACATCATCAATAGCCTGCGCACAGCCACCGTGGTCGTTGTCTGCCACAACAATATCTGCTAAATTTTTGATATTCTCATTGGCATTTCCCATAGCAACACCAAAACCTGCTTCGCGAATCATGCTTTCATCATTGTCAGCATCCCCAACAGCAATGATTTGCTCCATAGGAAGATTCAATTTTTGAGCAAGGTGAGCTAAACCCTGCCCCTTTTCAACTCCTTGCGCTGTTAGTTCAAGACCACTTACTTCAGCTTTTATCATCGTTATCTTTTCAGACAATAAAGTTTCATACGATTGATCTCGATCCCTTGCCGTAAAGTGATAAATATTGATTTTGTCAAAATGCTCTCTCTCCTTAGCTAACAAATCGTAAATGTTATCCACCAAGATAGCTGTTTTATCATAAAGTTCAGTATAAATTTCCATATAATAGTTAGCAATATTCTCAAAATGTGATTTTTGAAGATAGCCTTGTCCGTCAATCATACAAACCAGCATCAAATCTTGAGCTTCTGCTATCGCCTTCACCTTATCCACTGCTATAGCAGGCAAGGTTTGCTTAGCTAAAACGCATTTAGCCTCCAAATCATAAATCAATGCACCACTTGCAAGAATAGCATAGCGAATCCCGCGCAAATCATCTCCATAAGGAAGCAGTTCTGACAAAGAGCGTCCTGTTGAAAGTACAACTTGTTTACCAGCATCTTGAGCTCTCCCAATCGCTTCAACGCTGCTTTTGGCAATCGTTTTTTTACTAGTCAAAAGTGTTCCATCCATATCAAACGCAATCAATTGATACATTCCATTACTCCTCTTTTCTATCATATCTAGTATAGTACAGTTTAAAATAGAATCGTCCAGAAAAAGATAACATGAATTCAAAAATCACTCTAGATAACCTCTAAAGTGATTTTTAAGATTCTATCAAAGTCAAAGAATGATGTTATAATTCTTTTTTATATTTTTCAACTTCTGCTTTATTAGCCCACACAAAGTGTCCAGGACGAATTTCGACCATTTCTGGCTTATCCGTTGAATAATCATGCTGATTAGCATCATAGACTTTCAACACTTTCTTCCGCTCCAAGATTGGGTCTGGAATTGGCACAGCTGACAATAAAGACTGAGTATAAGGATGAATTGGATTGTTAAAGAGTTCTTCTGTTTCAGCTACTTCGACAATCACACCCTTATAAATAACCGCAATACGATCTGAAATGAAGCGTACAACCGATAAATCGTGAGCAATAAAGAGATAAGTCAAACCTAATTCTTTTTGGAATTTTTTCAGTAGGTTTAAAACTTGTGCCCGCACAGACACGTCCAAAGCTGAAATCGGCTCATCGGCAATGACAAAATCTGGTTCCATAACAAGCGCACGGGCAATCCCAATCCGCTGACGTTGACCACCAGAAAATTCATGCGGGTAACGCGTTAAATGCTCTGATAACAATCCAACTTCATGAATAATATCTTTCACTTTTTTCTTGCGTTCTTCTTCATCTTTAAATAAGTGGAAATTATACAAGCCTTCCGAAATGATATAATCAACTGTCGCACGTTCATTCAAACTAGCAGCAGGGTCTTGGAAAATCATTTGAATTTTACGAATGATTTCTGACTCTTCTTCTTTTGATTTTTTGCCATTAATTTTTTTCCCTTCAAAGAAAATCTCTCCATGACTCGTATCATTTAAACCAATAATCGCACGACCAATTGTTGTTTTACCAGAACCAGATTCTCCTACAAGTGAAAACGTTTCTCCTTTATTGATAAAGAAATTAGCATTTTTAACAGCAACAAATTTCTTGCTTCCCTCACCGAAGGAAATTTCCAAATCTTTAACTTCTACTAATTTTTCAGGCATTTCCTTCCTCCTAGGCGTCTAAATGGGCAAAGCCCATTTTTGAGCTAATTTTTTCGTGTAAATCATCAATAACAGCTGGCTTATTCACTTTTGGAGCATTCTCATGTAACAACCATGTTTTTGCCCAATGGGTATCCGTTACATAGATTTGAGGTGGCTTCTCTTCAAAGTCAATTTCCATAGCATAATCCGAACGCAAGGCAAATGCATCTCCTTGCAAATGTGAATAAAGAGATGGCGGCGTTCCAGGAATTGAATACAACTCACCCTTGTCATCTGCCAACTGAGGTAGACTAGATAACAAACTCCAAGTATAGGGGTGGCGTGGGTCGTAAAAAACTTCTTCTACTGTTCCGTATTCAACGATTTCACCAGCATACATAACCGCAACCTTATCGGCAATACTTGCTACCACTCCCAGGTCGTGGGTGATAAAAATAGTTGTGAATTCATATTCGTGTTGCAAAGATTTCAACAAATCAATGATTTGTGCTTGAATCGTAACATCAAGCGCTGTCGTTGGTTCATCACAGATAAGGATATCAGGTCGACAAGCAAGCGCAATAGCGATAACAATCCGTTGACGCATTCCTCCTGAATATTGAAATGGGTATTCATAAAAGCGCTTTTCAGCATCAGGAATGCCGACCTTATTCATATAGTCAACAGCCATTTCTTTCGCTTCTTTAGGCGTTTTCTTTTGATGCTTGATAATCACTTCTGTAATTTGGCTACCGATTGTGTTAATAGGATCCAAACTTGTCATCGGATCTTGGAAGATTGTCGCAATTTTAACACCACGTATAGGTTCCCAATCTTTATTTGACTTCAATTTTGTCAAATCTTGCCCCCGATAATCAATCGTTCCTTGAGCAACTCGACCATTTTCTTCTAACATTCCTGTAAATGTCTTTGTTAAAACAGACTTACCAGAACCAGATTCCCCTACAAGTGCAAGAACTTCACCTTCAATGAGGTCAAGCGAAACACCACGAATAGCTGTTAAGACCTTATCACGAACGTCAAATTCCACGACAATATCGCGAGCAGTCAATATTACATTTTTTTCTTGTGTCATATTTACTCCTATCTATGTGTACGTGGATCACTAGCATCCGCTAAGTTTTGACCGACAACGAATAATGAGAGGGAAACCAAAATCAAGGTTGTCAATGGAATCCAGAAAAGATACGCATTTGTTGTCACGTTTTGTGAATAATCTGAAATTAACCGTCCCAAACTTGGTACTGTGACAGGAAGCCCCAAACCAAAGAACGATAGAAATGCTTCATAAGAAATGAAACTTGGCAGCAGTTGTGAAGCCGTGGTCACAATAACAGAAACCAATTGTGGCATGATATTTTTTACAATGATTTTCAGTGTTGGCGTACCCAAAGTTCGGCTGGCAAGGTTATATTCCAAGTCGCGATAACGCATGATTTGGATACGAATCGTATAAGCAATCCCAACCCAACCTGTGATGGTCATAGCAAAAATCAAGTTCCAGAAACCAGCACCAATTGAATAAGTCAAGACAATGACAATCAAGAGAGATGGGATGTTAGAAATGATATTGTACACTTCCATCATGATACGGTCAACGGTTTTGGAAATTCCCCAGATACCACCAATCACAATACCAATAACTAAGTTAATCACAGTTGCAATGACGGAAATGAGGATAGAGTTACGAGCTCCAAACCATACTCCGTCAAAAAGGGATTTCCCGTTGCTATCTGTACCAAACCAATATTGACCATTTGGTTTAATATAACGCGCACCGAAATCATTCACCTTGCTGACATCGTTAAAGTCAAAATCTGAGAAAATCGGATAAATGAAACTCATCAAAATAATAGCGACCAAAATTCCCAACATGATAACTGTTGATTTCTTTTTTAGGAACTGACGCATAACTGATTTCCAGTAAGAATAGGCTGGAGCATCAATCGTTTCAGAGGCAAAATCATCGCGTTTGACAAATTGGAACTTAGTCTTATCAATTGTAGCCATTATTTACCTCCTTTTGATGTTAATTTAATACGTGGGTCAAGTACTGTCATCAGAATATCACCCAATAGAAGAGCGAAGATAGAAAGACATGTAAAGATAAAGACAAGACCAACGACCATAGAGTTATTTGAAGCTTTAACAGAGTCAATCAACATCTTACCCATACCAGGGAAAGCGAAGACTGTTTCAGTCAAAGTTGCACCTGTAATAACCCCAATAACTGAGTTTGGAATGCTGGATACAAGTGGCACCATGGCATTTTTGAAAATATGTTTATTTGAAATTTCTTTTTCAGAAAGACCTTTTGCACGTGCAAAACGAACAAAATCTTGTGATTGCAAGTCAATCATATAACGACGAATCCACACTGCTGTCCAAGGTGCACTCAAGAGCCCAAGAATAACTGCCGGCAGCACATAAGAGCGCCAATCACCTGCTCCCAAAATAGGGAATGAATCAGGCAAGCCAATTGCTGAGCCAATCAACCGAATGATATAAACCAAGGCAATAGTCGGCAGTGACATTAAGAAAGTCAAAGCACCGGTTGAAATACTATCAAACAATGTATTCTTAAAACGAGCCATATAAGATCCAAGTGGAACGGCGATTAAGTATGACAAGGCCAAACCAATCAACCCAACAATAGAAGAGCTCACAATCATAGATGGATATTGATAATTGCTCTCTGTCGCCGTATAAGGATCATCTTTTCCGTAATTAGCAACATCGCGTGCATCGGCTTGTTTTGGAGACTTATATGTACGTGTATAAATATTAACAGATGATGTTTTCTTTCCTGTTGGAAATTGAACTTCTGAAGTCTGCGTTTGACCTTGCCCTTGTGAAATAACTTGTAGGACAGGGAGATTTGCATAGGTTGGATAGGAGATTCCCAGATTTAATCTCACAAAATTTTGGTGGATAAATGGAAACCGACTATTGAAGTACAATAAATATTTATGTTTCGTTCCAGAACCAACAACAGACCAACCAATAGCAGGATCATTTTCAATGCGAATATAACGCTTCAAATTCGGATTAGAAGCATCTTTCACAGCACCTGTATGGTCAATTTGAATCAAATTACCATAGAAACCAAGAACGCGTTCATAGACTGGAACTTCACGAGTTGCATAAAATTGCTTGCTTTCTTTAAATTGCTGCAATTTCCAACCGCGTCCCAGCTTTTTGATGTAAGCTTCATAGATTTTTTTATTTGCATTAGTAGGTTCTACTGTTACAGAGGAATTCTCTTTACTAGCTTTTTCTTGCAATTCCTTCGTATCATAGTAGTCAATGTAACCCATACGCTCAAAAATCGTATTTTCGTAATTGGCTTTTTTATCAGGAGTTGTCGCTATTTTGTTATAGTTTGGGTCCTGTTTGAAAATCAACTTCCTAGGCACCATGGTATAGATAATGGTGTAAGTCAGCGTTGTTACCATGAAAATAGATACTAAAGAGCGTAAGATACGCATAAAAATATATTTCTTCATTTACCGTTTCCTTTAAAATCCCAAAAGAACTTTCCCTCCTGTTAGAGAAAGTTCTGATGAGAAGTTTATTTTACATGATCTGCTAATTCTTTTTGTATTTTAATGATTCAGCATGAGTCACATCAGATATTCCACTTTAATAACTATGGTTAAGTTATTAAACATAACCTGTCAGCCAAGACCGAAGGAACTGATAGAGAAATGCCACGCGTCACGACAAATACCTATTTTCAATTTTAGAATACCTTCAATTTTTAAACTGATTGTTTAAAATTATATCACAATTCTGGTTAATTGTAAAATCAATTGTCAGAATATTTTTATCATAATTGAACTTTTTTTGTTTTTCTGTTAAATTTTATCTAATTTTTTTCAATTATTTAACATGATCTGCAAGTTCTTCTTGAGCCTTTTTATTAGATTCTGTGCGCTTTTTATTCCATTTTTCCATTGCTTTCTTGTATTGATTTTGAGTCACAGGCTCATCTTGGAGTTCAAGATATTTATATAGAATGATTTCACTATTCCCTTTGTTTCCTGACCAAGCAAATGGATTGCTAAATGGTACTGTACGAGAAAGAATTGGACGACCAGTCAAGGTTGTTGTCGGAATAACCAAAGCATTATCAGTCAACCAAGCTTGGGCTGCAGCATATTTTTCATAGCGTGCATTCGTATTAGTGGTTTCTTTTTCAGCCTCATTCAACAACTTTTCATATTCGTTCATACCAACTTGTGCTGCGGCAGCGTTATTCGTACCTGCATCAAATCCTAGATAAGTCTTAGTGTTTTCACCGCTTGAAGGTTTGATAACATCAAGATAGGTAGATGGGTCTTGGAAGTCTGGACTCCAACCAACATTATCAGAAAGATCCCAATCTTCTGCCGCTGCAGATTCGGCAAAGTAAGTGATATTATTCACGTCGTCTTTAGACATTTGTTGAATATCAATCACAACATTTTCTTTCCCAAGATTCTTTTCAATTGATTGCTTCAATGATTGCACGCGTTGAACTTTATTAGTCGCTGTTTGGTCAACTGGCATATCAATGTGGATTGGGAATTGAACACCGTCTGCTTGAAGCGCCGCTTTAGCTTTGGCTAATTTTTCCTTGGCTTTGGTTGGATTGTAAAGTCCGTCTTGCGCATCATTTAAGTTGACATCTTTCCAACTTTCATCGTAGCCGACTAATTTTTCTTTGACCAATTCTCCAAAGCTCTTGTCATCTGTTTGAACAAACGTTGGTGGTACAAAGAGGTTACGAAGCATCTTCGTTGCACCATCTTTACCATTTACTTGTGACGCATAAGCTGTGCGGTCAAATGCAAATGTAATCGCTTGACGGAAGTCTTTATTTAGCAAAGCTTTCTTAGTAGAAGTCTTTTGAGTATCTGTTGTCTTTGAAGTATGTTTGTAAGATTGACGGTCAATGTTTGTAGCTACTAGGTAAGTCGTTGCATCTTGCGGAGTATAAACGATGTTGTTTTTATATTTCTTGCTAACAGAAGCATAACTTGGACTTGTTGGAAATACTTTGGCATTAGTAAATGAACCATCGCTAAATCCTTTAGCAAGTTTGTCCTGGTCTTGACCATCATAGTAGGACAACTTAATGTTATCAATGTGCACATTTTTCTTATCCCAATAGTTTGGATTTTTCGCAAATTCGACAGATGATTTTGCTGTGATAGATTTTAGCAAGTATGGTCCATTATAAAGAAGACTAGATGGATCTGTTGCTTGTGCAAATTTATTGCCTTTTGATTTCAAAAATTCTGCATTAATCTGCATTAACTGGTGCTAGAACGCCCATTGTTGTTTTTGAGTTCCAAAAACTTTCTGGTCGATTAAGAGTGTATTGAACCGTGTAATCATCGACTGCTTTGATACCGACAGAAGAGAAATCTTTATTTTCACCTTTCATGTAAGCATCCAAGCCTTTAACAGAATCTTGCACCAAGTAAATAGCATCAGATTTATTGTCTGCAGCATATTTTAAGCCCGTTACAAAGTCTTGTGCCTTAACTTCTGCATACTCTTCGCCTTCCGATGTGTACCACTTCACACCCTTACGAAGTGTATAAGTATAAGTCAAGCCATCTTTAGAGACGGTCCAATCCTTCGCCATAGAAGGAACTAGATTTCCATAACGGTCATTTTCCAAGAGTCCGTCAATGACATTACTGGTAAGATTTGCAGTAGCTGCTTTCCCAGTTGTCAAATAGTTCAAATTATCTGGATCTTGCTCATAAACATATGAGAATGTTTTATTCCCAGAACTTGTTTTAGAGCCAGAACAAGCTGCTAGAGTTCCTGTTGCAAGCAAGGCTAGCGCTGCAAGGGTAATGATTTTACTTTTTTTCATGAATATTCCTCCCAAAATCATTATTTTTATACATTCTAGCACACAAAAAGTAAAAAGTAAATAGAATTTTCTAAATTTTATGACATATTTTTCAGACCTAGTATCAAAGGAATTATATTAACCTTACAATTTTATAGATAGAAAAAAGCAGGTTTTCCTCACCTTTTAGTGAGTTTCACCTGCTTTTATAGGTTGTATTATTTTACATGATCAGCTAATTTATCTTGAGCTTTTTTATTAGACTCGGCTTTTTCTTTTTGCCATTTCTTCTTAGCTGCTTCATAGTCTTTCTTAGTGACAGTATCGTTACCGACTTTAATGTATTTGAAGTAGGTTGAGCTACCTTTACTACCTGTTTGCGCAAATGCACCTGAGAACGGTTGAATGCGTGACACAAAAGTTCCGGCACCTGTTGAAGCCATTGTTGGTAAGACAAGTGAACTGTCTGTTAACCAAGCTTGTGCTGCTGCATATTTTTCATAACGTTTTGCAATGTCTGTTGTTTCTGCACCTGCTTCATCGACTAATTTATTATATTCGTCCAAGCCAACTGCTTTAGCACCAGCATTTTCACTACCAGAGTCAAATCCAAACCAAGTTTTCGTATTATCAGAAGATGTTGATTTCAAAATGTCAAGATAAGTAGATGGATCTTGATAGTCGGGATTCCAACCAACAGCGCCTGAGATATCCCAGTCTTCTCCAGCTGCATTTGGAGCATAGTAAGTGATGTTATTAAAGTCGTCTTCTGACATCATATTCAAGTCCATGACAACATTTTCTTTGCCAAGCACTTTTTCAATAGATTGTTTCATAGATTGCATACGAGCAACAAAGTTTTTAGAAGTTTCAATTACAGGAACATCTATGTGGATTGGGAATTGCACACCTTGAGCTTGCAATGCTTCTTTTGCTTTTGCAAATTTCGCTTTTGCTTTGTCTGGATTGTACAAACCGTTTTGTGAATCTGCTAATTTGACACCCTTCCAGTCATCACCATAGCTAGCTAATTTTTCTTCTACAACATCGCTAAATGATTTTTCTCCAACTTGGACAAAGTCAGACGGTACAAACATATTGCGGATTGCTTTAGCAGCGCCCTCTTTACCATTGACTTGTGCAGCGTAAGAGTCGCGGTCAAGCGCAAAGTTCAGCGCTTGACGGAAGTCTTTATTCAACAATGCTTTTTTCGTTGAATTTTTTTCTTCATCTGTTTTTTTAGCAGTATGGTTGTACGTTTGACGGTCAATATTAAGTCCTAAAACTGCTGTTCCTGCACCAGCTTCTGATGTATAGATATTGTCTTTGAAGTCCTTTTCAAAAGTTGAAAAGTTTGAACTTGCTGGGAAGAGACGTGCATACGTATAAGCACCATCTTTAAAGTTACGTGCTAATGAATCTTGGTCTTGACCATCATAATAAGCCAACTTGATGCTATCAACATTTACTTTATCTTTATCCCAATAATGTTTGTTTTTAACATATTCTACCGCAGATTTTGCTGTGATAGCTTTCATCAAGAATGGTCCATTATAAAGGATTGAGTTAGGGTCTGTTGATTGGCCAAATTTATTTCCTTTAGATTTCAAAAATTCGGCATTGATTGGCCACATAATGGCAGAGGTTGTCTTAGAATTCCAATATGGTTCTGGCTTGTTCAATGTATACTGAACAGTATAATCATCAACTGCTTTCACACCTACCGTTGAAAAGTCTTTTGTTTGACCATTCACGTAAGCATCTAAACCTTTAATTGAGTTTTGAACCAAATAAAGCGCCTCAGATTTTTTATCGGCAGCATGTTTCAAACCAGTTACAAAGTCTTGCGCTTTAACTTCTGCGTATTCTTCCCCTTCTGATGTGTACCATTTGGCACCCTTACGAAGTTTATAAGTATAGGTTAAACCATCTTTTGATACAGTCCATGACTTAGCCATTGATGGTACAAGATTTCCATATTTGTCATTTTCTAACAATCCGTCAACTCCATTTGTCACAAGATCGCTAGTGGTTGCTTTTCCTGATGTTACATAATCCAAAGTTTCTGGATCACTAGAATACACATAACCAAATTTTGTTTCAGCTGAGCTCGATTTCGAACCCGAGCAAGCAGCTAAAAGACCAGACGTTAAAAGAGCTAGCCCCGCAACTGCGATGATTTTACTTTTTTTCATAGTTACCTCCGAAAAGTATGATATATTCTAATTATACTATATCTTCATAAAAAGTAAAGAATTTTCAAACAAATCTTTCAACAAAAAACGTTGTTGTGAGCCGAAATGCTTTCAAACAACGGACTCACTTCTCGTATCCTATTGATGGATACATTGCTTTTTAGGTTATTTCCCCTCTGGGTGAATGACATACGTTTCAAAATCCAGATTCGGCATACATTCTGCTAAATCGTTCTCAATGCGCTTCAGTGCTTCTAAACGCATTTCAACAGAGGTATGAGCATTTCCTTGAATGATAAAAATAGCATTCTTTGTCTCGTCATCAAATTTATAGTTTTCTCCGTCACGAACATCTAGCCATGCTAAAATTCCTTTTTGATCACGATAAACATAATCAGTCTGTGAAACGTGTTTTTCCGTAGATAAAATCGGTAGAAACACATCTTCTTTTTGACTAACCGTAAATTCAATTTGCCCCGCTATTTTATCCAAATCATGCCCACCAATGGCTAATAAAGAATGTAAAGATTCAACATTATAAATATCAATAATACTATTAATATTCGGGATGGATCCACGATGTCGAATATTCCGAATAAGCGCCAAAACGGTAGGAGGATTCTTCTTGACACTACGTCCGACACTTTGCAATAAATCCTTGTAGCCTTGAATGACTGGAGTATCAGACACCTCATCAATATCGCAATTCAATGCCCACTTTTCCATCTCTTTTTGCTTTTTCAAAAATGAAGCAGGTAAAGGTGCACGTGGATCTACATTTTTAGCGATGCCAATAACCACATTTTTAATCCCAAGCATTGCGAGACTTTCATTCAGTATAAACTTCATCATGATCCACCTCCGTTTTATTATTTATTGAGCTCATCAACTATTCAAATTGTATCATTTTTAGGAGAAAATTTCTTACTTTAGTTTTAAAATGCTGTCTTTCATTCATATTGACAAATTTTTCTCCTATGAGAAATGCTAAAAAGACTGGAATTGCTTCCAATCTTATTTCTCACTATTTTCAACTGCTGCTGTGACAAAAGCGGTATAAAGTCCTTCTGGACGATTAGGACGGCTAGATAATTCTGGGTGGTATTGACAAGCCACAAAGAATTTATTTTCTGGCATTTCAACAATTTCCACCAGACGATTATCAGGTGAAACTCCTGAGAATACAAAACCAGCATCTTCAAATTGTTGACGGAATTCATTGTTAAATTCGTAACGGTGACGGTGACGACGCTGAACAACTTCTTGATTGTCATAAGCTGCAGCCGCTTTGGAACCGCGTTTCAACTTAGACGGATAAAGTCCTAAACGAAGCGTCCCTCCCATATCTTCTACATCAATCTGATCCCGCATCAAATCTATAACAGGATGTTTCGTATCTGGATTTAGTTCTGAAGAATTAGCATCATCAAATCCCAGCACATGGCGAGCAAATTCAACACAAGTCAACTGCATACCAAGGCAAATTCCAAGCATTGGCACATCATTTTCACGAGCATATTGAATCGTCGCAATCTTTCCTTCGGTCCCACGATGACCAAAGCCACCCGGCACAATGATACCGTCTGCATCTTTCAGTAATTCAGCGACATTTTCAGTTGTGACATCATTCGCATTGACCCAATTCAGCTTGATTTCCGCATCGTTGGCATAACCAGAGTGCTTGAGAGCTTCTACAACAGAGATGTACGCATCTGGTAGTTCCACATATTTTCCAACTAGTGCAATTTTTACTTGTTTCTTCAAGTTCATGACTTTATCAACCATAGCAGACCACTCTGTCATATCTGCTTCTGGCACGTCCAACTTCAAGTGATCACAAACGATTTGGTCCATGTTTTGTGCTTGTAGGTTTAGCGGAATTTGATACAAATGTTCCACATCTAGCGACTCAATCACTGCTTCTGGTGCTACATCACAAAACTGCGCTAATTTGTTCTTAATATTTTGACCAGCTGGCTTTTCGGTGCGAATGACCAGCATATTCGGTTGAATACCCAGACCACGCAATTCTTTTACAGAGTGTTGAGTTGGCTTGGTTTTCATTTCCCCAGCTGCCTTAAGATATGGAAGCAAGGTCGTGTGAATATACATCACATTGTCTGCTCCGACATCTGCCTTCATTTGACGAAGCGCTTCTAAGAATGGCAAGCTTTCAATATCTCCAACAGTTCCTCCCACTTCTGTGATAATCACATCAGAATCTGTTGTCGTTGCAGCACGTTTAATCTTTTCTTTTAAAGCGTCTGTAATGTGTGGAATGACTTGAACAGTCGCTCCAAGGTACTCACCTTTACGTTCTTTGCGAAGAACTTCACTATAAATCTTACCCGTTGTGACATTTGAATATTTATTTAGGTTAATATCAATAAAGCGCTCATAGTGCCCCAGATCCAAGTCTGTCTCTGCACCGTCGTCCGTCACAAACACTTCCCCGTGTTGGTAAGGACTCATCGTTCCTGGGTCGATATTGATATATGGGTCAAACTTTTGAATAGTCACCTTAAGGCCACGGTTTTTCAAGAGACGACCAAGACTTGCCGCTACAATCCCTTTACCAATCGAACTAACTACACCACCTGTAACAAAAATATATTTTGTTGCCATAAATACTCCTTATCTAAAATACAACGTCCATTGCTTTTTAAGACGTGTTCATGAATAGCAAAACAAAAATAGCTCCCTAGAGCTAGGGAGCTTCGACTTCTTAAAAGAAGTGCCCGATATTATAATATCGCAGAATAGATTTTTTGTCAAATCAGAAAATGCTCTAAACTGAACTATTCTTCATCTTCTGGATCCACCTCATCATCTGAGTAATCCTCATCCTCTTCATTGAGTTCGACTTCTTCACCTAAATCATCAGGTGCAATTTCATTGATTTCCGCATCATACGCCTCAACTTCACTCTTTTCATCGTCTAGATTATCCTCGTCATAGTTAAGGGCAGGGTCTGCTTCGTATGAATCTTCATCTTCTGGATCATCATCATTGTAATCAATGGCGTTTTCATCTCCGTCCATAAAGGCATTCACACGTTTTTTCTTCCGTTTCTTAGGAGCTTCTTCATCGTCTTCTTCAAGAGTGATAATTTCTTCATCCACTTCATCAATCGCATACCATGAACGCAAGCCCCACTTATTATCCCCTAGAGGAATGAAACTGCCGTCTACATTTAGCTCTGTATAAAAAAGTGGCAAGGCTTCACGAATATCACTATTTGATTTTTCAAGGTAATTTTGAATTTCATTGACAAGATCGTTAAAATACATTTCATGATGACGACCACGTGTTTCTAAGATAGCACGCGCTACTTCAATCATAGAAAGTTCACTTTTTTCTTGTCCAGCAAATACTTCTAATTCCAAAGTCGATCTCCTTTTAAGTCTGAGAGCTTCTGCCATGTTGACTCTCAAAAATTTAATTTATTGAATTTTTCGCTACTTTTTATTGTACGATAAAAATCCTCTTTCGTCAAAGGAATTTTATCCTTTATTCAAGAAAATCACTTTCTCACTAAAATGACTTCCGCTTTTATATAAAAAGAAGTAAAAAGGCAATTCAGCCGAATTTCCGACTGAACTTGCCTTATGTTATCGTTCGATTATTTTACTTTTGCAGTACTTGTAATCAATTCAACGGCTTTTTTAATCACAATATCATGTTTCAACATATCTGCTGAAAGAAGTTGACGAACGCGCTCTACTTCCATGCTGTAATCAGCGGCAAGTGAAGCAATTTCTGCTTCAATGTCTTCATCACTTGCTTCAAATCCTTCTGCTTTCGCAACAGCTTCAATCACAAGGTTGGTTTTAGTACGTTTTTCAGCATCAGCTTCATGTTGCTTGTGAAGGTCTTCTTGCGTTGTACCAGTGATTTGGAAATACATATCTGGTGAAATACCTTGACGTTGCATGTTTCCAAGGAATTCATTCACAGAGCGATGAACTTCTTCGTGAACCATTTCTTCTGGCAACTCAACGATTTCTGCATTTTCTACTGCAAGATCAAGTGCTGCAGATTCAACTGCGTCATCAAAAGCAATTTCTTTTGATTCAGCTAATTCTTTGCGGTATTTTTCTTTTAATTCGTCAAGTGTTTCAACATCTTCGTCAATGTCTTTCGCTAGTTCATCATCTAGTTCTGGAACTTCTTTTTCTTTGACTTCATGAATGGTTGTAACAAACTTAGCATCTTTACCTGCAAGGTCTGTTGCTTGATAGTCTTCTGGGAATGTTACGTTTACTTCTACTGTTTCGCCAGCAGCATGTCCAACCAATTGATCCTCAAACCCTGGAATGAATTGACCGCTTCCGAGTTCAAGTGAGAAGTTATCTCCTTTACCGCCGTCAAATTCAACGCCGTCAACTGTTCCAACAAAATCAATCACAACTGTGTCGCCATTAGCAGCCTTGTCTTCTTTCAATACAAGCTCTGCTAAATTGTTGCGCTCACGTTCAATTCTTGCGTCTACATCTGCGTCAGATACTTCTTTAGAGACATCAACAGATACTTCTAGATTTTTATATTCACCTAATTTTACTTCAGGTTTTGTAACCACTTCAGCGGTAATGGTCCAATCTTGACCTTTTTCCATAGAAGCCACGTCAAATTGTGGTTGGGCAACAACTTCAATTTCTGCTTCTTTAACTGCAGCTTCATAAGCAGCTGGGAGAAGGGCGTTCAGTGTGTCTTGGTAAAGAGCTTCTTCCCCAAATTTTTGGTTAAACACCGGGCGAGGAAGATGACCTTTACGGAAACCTGGTACATTCAGAGTTTTCTTAACTGAGTTAAACACGCGATCCAATTCTGGCTTGATTTGTTCTTGACTGATTGTAAATGTCAAAACTCCGCGATTTGTTTCTTTGTTTTCAAATGATACAGACATTCTGTCATTTCTCCTTAAAATTTATTGAATACAATCAATTATACCATAAATACACGTTATTTCACAAATTTTCTAATGAAAAATTTAACGATTTTTCCGTCCATTTGCTAATTTTGCTCTTTATGCTTTCCGAATTTTATCCTTTTGGTAAGCAGCTCGTGCTCCACCGATTAGCTTAGGGCGGCTAGCGAGCGCAGTCACATGCGCTTCTCCGAGTTCTCTCAAAATTGGTCGAACTGGGATTTGAACGTGTTTAACATGCATACCAATCGCCGTATCTCCGATATCTAGCCCCGCTTGAGCCGTGATAAATTCCACCTCAACTGGATCGTTCATATATTTAAAAGCAGCTAACTGCCCGCTTCCACCGGCATGCAGAGTGGGCAAGACATTGACAATTTCTAGATTTCGTTTTTGAGCCAACTCTCGCTCCACAACCAAGGCTCGATTAACATGTTCGCAGCCTTGAACAGCTAAGTAAAGACCACGCTCGGATAACATATCCAATATGGTTTTGACAATGACTTCTCCCACTTCTTGGCTGGAATTTTTTCCAATATGCCCTCCAATCACCTCACTGGAAGAAAGTCCAATCACAAAAATATCACCAGCAGAAAGAACTGATTTTTCTAAAACATCTGCTAAAATTGTTTGTGTTTGTTCTCTAAGTTTTTGTAAATTCATGATTTCACCTCGTTTTAATTGTATTATAAATGATTTTTATTGCTTTTACAAACTGAAATTCTTAAAAGTAAAAAGGGCACAACACCCCTTATTTACTTTATTTTTTCAAAACATCCACCAACAGTTTATTCAAGATTACCCCAACAATCATTCCTAAAGTATTTTGACAGAAGTTAGAAAATATTTCTGGAAAAGCTGCTCCCCAACCATGCATGATCGTGGAAGCAACAGCATACCCCCCTACCATAACAAGCGTCGCCAATACTAAACCAAGATAACGACTTTTCCCTTTAAAACCCGCAAAATAACCTTGTAGACCATGAAAAATCATGCTAAAAAACATCCACTGCGGATAACCCGAAATCAAATCAATAAGAAATCCGGCTAAACCACCAACAATTGCTCCTTCTTTTCTGCCAAAATAAAAGGCGGCAAAGAAAATTCCTGTATCAAGAAAAGTTAAAATTCCCGTTGGCGTTGGAATTTTTAAATAATATCCCAAAACAACTGTCAAAGCAGCAATCATAGATAAAAGGACAAGTTTATGCGTCTGATTCTTTTTCATATTGAACAACTCCATATTGATCTGAATGTTGGATAGCTCGGTAAACAAATTCTTTTGAATTTTGAACCGCTTCAAAAGTTGACTTCCCTAATAATAGCTGACCGGCAATGCTGGAAGCAAAGGTGCAACCCGCTCCGATATTATTTTTGTCTAAAACAGGCGATTCCAAAATTTTAAATTGCTCTCCGTCATAATAAACATCTATTGCTTTTTGAGAATCTAAGCGGTTTCCTCCTTTGATAACAACGGATTTAGCACCCAAAGAATGGAGAAGTCTAGCCGCTTCTTTGACATCCTCTAATGTTCGTAATTCTTTTTGAGCCAAGAGTTCAGCTTCTGGTAAATTAGGCGTGATAATGTTTGTATAAGGGAAAAACTTGATGAGCTCATCTCGAAGTGCCGAAACCTCCACATCATGGCTTTCCTTGCAAACTAAGACAGGGTCTAACACAACAGGAGTCTCTGCATGAGCTTTCACAAAATCCAAAGCCAAATCTGCCACTTCTACATTGGGCAAAAGCCCCAATTTAATAGCTGAAAAAGGCACATTCTTAAGAGAGTTGAGCTGCTGAGAAAAGACTGTCGTATCTACAGGAATAATCTCAAAACCTTGCTCCGTCATGGCGGTCAAGCAAGTCACTGACACAAAACCATGTAGTCGGTTGACCGTGTAAGTCGCTAAATCAGCATGCAGTCCGCCGCCACTAAAAATATCATTCCCTGATATAGCTAAAATAAAGTTATTCTTCATATCGTATCTCCTTTAGATAAAGTCCGTTCGAGGCTGCTGTTGGTCCTGCTAAATGACGATCTTTTTCTGTTAAAATTCTATCAATCTGCTCGACTGGCATTCGTTTATTTCCAATTTTCAATAAAGTACCGACCATATTGCGAATTTGCTTATACAAGAAGCCATTGCCAGAGAAAGTAAAAATCAGAAAGTTGCGTTTCTCATCAAAGTCTAAGCGTGCTTTTGTAATCGTCCGAACTTTATTTTCCACACTAGTTCCTGAAGCTGTAAAACCCGTAAAATCATGAGTTCCTTCTAACTTTTCAATAGCTTCTTCAATCAAACTCAAATCAAGCGGATAAGGGTAATGGGTTGCATAATAGCGCATCATAGGATTTTTAGGACGCCCGATATCCACTATAAATTCATAGGTCTTGCTGTGTTTGCAATACCTAGAATGAAAATTATCATTCACCTCTTCTACACTGATAAAATCAATATCTTCCGGTGTTTGCGTATCTAGCGCAAAGCGCAGCTTTTCTTCATCTCTTTTTTGCGGCAAATCAAAATGAATAACTTGTCCTAGCGCATGAACGCCACTGTCTGTGCGTCCAGCTCCATGAACGATGACAGGCTTTCCTCTATTGATTTTAGTTAAAGTCTTTTCAATCTCTTCTTGAACGCTACGAGCATGAGGTTGCCGCTGAAAACCAGCAAAGCCATGACCGTCGTAAGAAATAATCGCTTTATATCGTGTCATGTGTTTATTGTAACAAGAAATAAATTGGAAAACAAGAAACTAAAAACACAACTGTCCGGGGACAGGTTTTCATTGAAAATATGCTACACTAGAATACGGAGGAAAGATAAATGACTGATATTACTTTTTGCAAAAAGAAATCTCGATTTCGTTACAAAACTGCTGCCGTCATTATTGAAGAAGGCGCGCTTGCTTTTATGACCAATCCAAACGAGGATTATTTTTATCCTTTAGGTGGAGCTGTTCAGCTAGGAGAAACTTCAGAAGAAGCGATTCTTCGAGAAATTAAGGAAGAAACTGGACAGGACTACGAAATCGATCGATTGCTGTTCATTCACGAAAATTTTTTCCAACAAAATTCTGGCAAGTTAGCTGGTCTGAATTGCCATGAAATTTCCTTTTATTACTTGATGAAGTCAAAAGGCCAGCAGTTCCCAAGCTTATCTCCTCGTGAAACAGTTGAATGGATTCCACTAGATCGAATGGATGAGTATCAAGCCTACCCAAATTTTCTAGCAAAACTTGTTTCCACACAACCAACTGGTATCAAGCGCGTCATCACCAAAGATGAAAAACACACAATTTTATCCTTATGATAAATTGTAAAATATAGTGCAACAAAAAAACTCATAGCGTTTCATTGGTGTAA